>Ga0308162_1001753_pt1 | contig 16060 bp, 12 predicted proteins | sample PhySR2_FD_201370 | JGI IMG/M metagenome (GOLD analysis project Ga0308162, IMG submission 201370) | Phyllosphere microbial communities from UC Gill Tract Community Farm, Albany, California, United States - DLSLS.R2 | ecosystem: Host-associated > Plants > Phyllosphere > Unclassified | place: USA... | reverse complement strand
GCACCCTTGCTACACGGGGTATTCCCGGATTTAGCAATGTTGCGACGATAGTAACCAACCTGATGAACGATGGAATGGTAGATACTGTTTATAACGAAAACTCATCAAAGCCAAGGTATCGCGTATCAGAGCAAGGACACCAGTTACTGGGACAAATCAGCAAGGCTATAAATCCATCCGATATCCCATGATTTGTGGCTAATTATCATGGGTATGAGACACTCAGACTTTGCTGTACGGGCCTTCTGACCTGCCCCCAGTATTAGATACAACGATCAGTTAGTAATGTCGGTTTGTTTACCTTCTAATTTTCCATTTCTCCAGCCTGCTGCAAATTCAGCTGGAGTCTGGTAATTCAACGATGAATGAGGTCTGGACTCGTTATAGTCCTGCCGCCAGTCATTAATAATTTTCCGGGCATGAAGAACATCGCTGAACCAGTGCTCATTCAGACATTCATCCCGAAAGCGGCCATTGAAACTCTCAATAAATCTATTCTGCGTTGGCTTACCCGGCTGGATAAGTCGCAGCTTTACACCATGCTCAAAAGCCCATTGATCGAGTGCGCGGCAGGTAAATTCCGGGCCCTGATCGGTTCTTATCGTTGCCGGATAGCCATGAAAAAGCGCGATGCTGTCCAGAATACAAGCGACCTAAACGCCTGAAATCCCAAAGGCAACAGTGACTGTCAGGCATTCCTTTGTGAAGTCATCGACGCAGGTAAGGCACTTGATCCTGCGACCGGCGGCCAGTGCAGCCATGACGAAATCCATTGACCAGGTCAGATTGGGCGCATCCGGGCGAAGAAGCGGAAGCCGCTCAGTCGCCGGCCCCTTACGGCGTCGCCTGCGCTTTACACCCAGGCCGTTAAGGTGACAGATGCGGTATACCCGCTTGTGGTTGACGTGAAGGCCCTCCCGGCGCAATAACTGCCAGATGCGCCGGTAACCAAAGCGGCGGCTTCCCGCTTCTGGTCTGTCGTCAGAACTTTCGGCCCAGCCCCACCTGAAGCGCCTCCTTATCCAGCATGGCTTCGGCGACCAGCATCTTAAGGCGGGCATTCTCCTCTTCAGGTGACTTAAGCCGCTTTACCTCAGGGACTTCCATGCCGCCAAACTTCTTGCGCCAGGTGTAGAAGGTAGCCTCTGACATAGCATGCTTGCGGCAGAGTTCCCGGGCCAAAACCCGCTTCGGCCTCGTGGAGAATACTGATGATCTGTTCGTCGGAAAAACGCGTCTTCATGAGGATGTCCTCATGTGACTGATGAAGACATTACTAACATTGGTGTGTACTAATCAACGGAGAGCAGGTCAAGATAGCCATTTGAAGTCGACTCAATCGCCCTAAGTGCTAACATGGGATCAATAATTTTTGTGAATAGCGAGGTAGTGCAGTTATGGATGACAAGAGTAATGTAGCCATCTTTATATCGTATGCTTGGGGTGGTTCTCTGGAAAAAAAAGAATGGGTCCGGCAACAGATAGTCAACAGCCTTAATGGAAAATATTCAGTATTCTGGGACCGAGATACGATTGGCTTCGGTGAGTCCATTGATGCGTGTATTCATAAAGCACTCACACATCGTCCTATTAAAGTGTTCTGCATATGTGATGCTGATTATTTACACTCAGCAAAAAAGGTTGGTTCCGGCTTACACCGGGAATTGCAGATTCTTGAAAAAATTGCTCACGAAGATCAAGTGAAAATTATTCCTCTGATATTCGAGTCTGATTGCATTCGAGACCTCCCGGCCCCACTTGCAGGCAGGGCTTACCTAGACCTAGCTGAATTACATAAACGTAATTTATTTATTGGTAATGAAATGTATGCTTTGGCAGAGGGGATCTCTCAAGCCGAAATGAGTATCTTGATTAAGAAAAAAATAGCCTCGAATGACCTAGTAAAACTGGCAAAGCATCATTTTCAGGGGTTGGATATTGAACTCTATGGCAATGGCCGCACACATGAAGTCACACTGAGCCCGCAACACCCCCTGCTTGCTCCACAGTGGATGTTGGACAGCAAAGAGTGGGGTTATATGCTTACTGACGAAAATGAAACGTTTTGTCCAACAAAAGGGCGCTGGCACTGGGATTATTCCACACCATCAAGGGGCATGAGAGCTCTAGGCACAGCCGCTATGTCGGTATTTTTTCCCGGACAAACAACTTCTGGCGACCAGGCTGCATTTCATCGGGCGGGAAACGTTTTAGCTCAACGATTTCTTGCCATGATATATAAGCACGAGCCTTTTATTCTCAACTCAGAGGATATAATAGGATTATTAATTAATGATGACGATGGGTATAAAGCATTTGAATACTTATTAAATCAACAGCATAATGAAAATCATTAAAACAAGACTTGAGTGCCTTTCGTCCCATAAGACATTTCCAGTCCTCGAAGTGGTACTTTTCGAATTCTTAAGGCTTGACACCACCGAAATATCTATTGCACCAAGTATGGATTTTAAAACACTATAATGTAATTAAAGGTACCTTTAGCTGTTGTCAACAGCCAATAGTTTTACCAGCTCTAACGATAATTGCAGTTTGGCTACAGTAAACACTAATCAGAGTTCCTCGAATCAAACATTGCTGACTGCCAGCGCCGTAATTGCACTGGCAGTCAGCTTCATTTAGTTTAACGAATATTTACCGTAACCCGTTATTTATTACTTGCCTCTGCCAAAAGACCATCAATGGAATTCGCGACCACATAGCGTGCTGGATTCTCGCCAAGTGCTCCTCCCCCTACTGCGAGGGCATGGAAATGCGCCTTGCCACATACGATCTTAGCGCTCTCTTTATCTCGCAGATCATCGGCAAACAGACTACTTTTGGTTTCCACCACAAAATACAGACGCTGCGCATCATCTTCCTCTACCAGCACAGCCCAGTCCGGATTGTAGCTACCCAGTGGAGTGGGGACCTTGAACCAGCCCGGTAATTTGGCATAGAGTTTGATCGCGTCGTTTTTCTCCAGCGCGTCAGCAAAGTCTCGTTCCGTGGTCGAGTCGTACACCACATGTTCGTATATCGACTTTTGGGTATCCATTAACATGTTCTGGAGATAACCAGTAAGTTCTTCTTTCTCGAACAACTCCTGCGCATAGACGTGCTGATCACCTAACATCTGATACTTGATGCCATCGACCAAGGCTAGCCGTTTGCAGCGGTTTATAGTTTCGGCGGCCAATTCGATAAATTGCTGCGGGTTACGTTTGAAGTCATCCAGACGTCCGCTTCCGGTCAAGATACTAATGATAGTACGGCGGGTCAGTTGGGTACGATCCTGCAAGTCCGTCAGAATATCCGGAAGCTCAAGATCTGTTTCATCCAGCACTACCGTTGAAGCTCCAGCTTTCTCTGTCGCTTGAACACCGGCCTTACCAATAGCGATATCGGCCTTACGCCATTGCAGGCGTGCTTTGACAATCGTGGGGGCCTTTTGTAGGAGGCTAATACAGTCGGCGATCAACTTGGTATTATCAAACTGCACGCGATAGGTGGTTTGATGCTTGATGCGGTCCCATAACGCCTTGAACTCGTCGCTGAGATAGATGGCTTTGCCATCCATGCCCTTGCGCAGCGGCACTGGCTTGCGTTCGTCGGCGTTTTTGATCTCAAGACGACCGGACACCTTACGCAACACCTCGGCAATTTGGCCTTTTTGTGCCTCAAACTCTGCCGGTAGTACCAAATTGCCCTCTTTCAGAGCCTTTTTCAAAGAGTCCTGAACTTTCCCCTTGGCGTCAATATGGCCAGCCGCTTTCAAGTGCTCCCATAGAACCTTGGATTGCTCGATACCTAAGGGAACGGTCTGCCCATCGCCAGCCACCACAGCAATAACAGCAAACTGGTGCTGCTCGACAATGCCAAAACGTATACCTGTTTCTGCCTCTATTTCTTTCTGCAAGTTCTCAGCAAACTGCTCGTAGTTTTCAGTGGCCACCACGGTTAAGGTGTTAACCTCGAAACCACGCACCCGCTCTCCATGTTGGTTAACACACAAACGCAGTCCACGCCCAATGGTCTGGCGACGCTCACGTTCACTCTGGATGTCACGCAACGTGCAGATCTGAAATACATTGGGGTTATCCCAGCCTTCCTTGAGGGCTGAGTGAGAAAAGATGAATTTGAGCGGCGTATCAAAGGAAAGCAGTTTTTCCTTTTCCTTCATGATCAGGTTATAAGCACGCTCAGCATTCTCCCGGTTGCCTGCATTATTCTCGGCAGTGTCCGTCCAGCGCCCTTTCTTGTCCCTAGAAAAATATCCGTTATGTACTTCTTCAGCGGCAGAGTTCAAGTCGATCTCGGCAAACAAACTCTGATAGGCCGGTAATCTGGCAGCCCGGCGGTATTCTTCTTCGAAGATACGAGCATAGTCACCTTTGACTGTATTGCCGTCCGTGTCGTACTGTCGATACTTGTCAACAGCGTCAACGAAGAACAGGCTCAATACCTTGATACCCAACGGACGCAAACGTTTTTCCTTATCCAGATGCTCGCGGATCGTACGTCGGATCATTTCACGCTGCACGGCCATTGCATCCACATCACCATGAGCTTGCCCCTGTTTCAAAAACACTTCACCGCCAGGGTAGCGTAGTTCTATATATTCGCTCCCCTTAGCCGTGTTGATCTCACCGACGCGAAAATCCGCATAAATGGAACGTTTGGCAAGTTGCTCCAGATCGTCACCATCTGAAACGGTCAACTCTTGTCTCTTCACGCCACTGGCGGTGGTAACGTCCAGTTCGATCCTGGCACTAATGGCCCCGCGCTTGTTGGCAACCGCCACTAACCGTACAAACGCTTTATTATGCGCGTCTTCCACTGTAGCAGAGGCTACCTCGATCTGTTTGACCAGCTTGCGTTCGTAGGCATCTACGGCATCAAGGCGAAACACCATGTGATGCTTATTCACATGAGTCGCTGAATAACGCAACGTGCACAGCGGGTTCATCGCATCCAGCGCTTCTTTTCCACGCCCTTCGAGACCACCATCTACACTTTGTGGTTCGTCAACAATGACAACAGGCCGTGTTGCCTTAATCAGATCAATCGGTTTCTCACCGCCAGTCTTTTCACTTTCTTTATAGAGGTTGTTCACATCCTTTTTATTGATAGCGCCTACCGTCACCACCATGATCTGGATGTTCGAACTGGTGGCAAAATTGCGCACTGGCCCAAGCTTGCTAGAGTCATACAGAAAATAGTCAAAAGGGACACCGGCATAGAGCCCCTTAATATGATCCTCGGTGATTTGTAGGGTCTTGTAGACACCTTCTTTGATCGCCACCGAAGGCACCACAATCACGAACTTGCTAAAACCGTAGCGCTTGTTTAGCTCAAAGATGGTACGCAGATAAACATAGGTCTTACCGGTACCTGTCTCCATTTCCACGGTGAAGTCGCCAGAGGCTAATGTTTCAGATGGCGGCAGACCACCTCGAAACTGGATATCAGCCAAATTTTTGTGTAGCTCATCGTCAAGCAGGGTCAGGCGGTTACCAACGCCCAGATCAGACTCGGCCATACCCAATGTCAATTGCTCTGGCTGCATTCCAGTTAGCAAGCCTGCGCCCGACTGTGGGACCTTCATCGTCACAGTGAACTCGGTACGACAGATTTCCTGGCCACGAAACAAATCGCATACTGCTTCAATAGCCTGCATCTGATAATCGAGGTTAGGCTCGAAATGAAGTTTCATATATTTCCCCTCACAAACTGCGCACGTTCTGGATGCCATGCTGCTCCAAAATGGCGGCGAGGTTAGTTTTCACTACATCATCGGCAAAAGCGCTATCGCGGAATACGCAAGTGGTATCACCAACTGGTGCCGACTCCTGATACCAACCGATGATACCTTGAGCAAGAGCTTCCACTTGCTCCCGGTTGATTTGCTCAGCCAGGCAGGCTATTAGCACGCCGCCCCCAACGGAGTAAACTTCTCGATCGGCAATAATACGTTGTTCAATGGGAACACAAAGATCAAGACCAAGCTTGAGTAGTAACTCGTATAGAACATCGGCTTCGCTACGACCTTCCAGTAGATGATCCTCATAATCGAGCAATGTAGCCTCCAGGTTTTCTGGACTAGGATTCCAGCCACGGATATTGGAGCGATCAAGTTTGAAGACACGGAAACCGCTATCCCCTTGCCACTCCAGGTTATCTGCTTTGATTGTGGTGGAGACTCTGCGTAGTCGTTCTTTTGTAATTTCTGAAATGTTGCGAGGAACCTTAAGCGCATCGCAGAGTAGAACCGCAGCCTTCTGATCTTTATCGCTCGAACTCAAAGCCTCTGGAAGCTGGACGAGACAAAACTTTCGCCTAATTGAATCTTTTAGGTTTAACTTCCACACGGCCTTAGCGGTTGCACCTGAGCCTGCAAAAAAATCTACGATCAGATCACCATCGTCCTTAAGAAGAAACGGCAGGAATGCTTCATACAAGCGTACTGGTTTTGGGTTAGTAAAAACTTTTCCTTCTTTAGGAAAGTCTTCCTTTAGATCATAAGCTCCTAGCCGACCATCTAACTCCAAAAGGCTAGATAATTTCTCTTTGAATTCAGAAGCGTATACTTTGAGTTCGATGATCTTCGATTCATCATCTCCAAACAGTATTCGATCGGCAGCAAGCAGCCCATCCATTGTTTGCTTAGGGAATCTATACCCCATTAATGGCTGTTTACAAGGAAGCTGTGTTACTGGATGGAGCACATCATACCTATAACCTTCTCTGCCTGGGTTATGAACGCTCTGGCTTCCTGTATATACTCCGTCTTCATCAATGTACTTATAGCGATCCAGTGGCCACAATTCTGATTTATGCTGTCTGAACCATTCGTTATATGTGTTACGTAGTTCCTTTCCTTTCAGTTTAGCCGTTAACTCACTTCCAATATTAATGAGGACATCCTTGATATCTGAAATAGAGGATTTCCATTCTGTCTCAATTGAATCTTTCTTCTTTGCAACCACTAGCAAGTACTCATGCTCAGTTGCCACATTGGTAGGGTTGTTGTCGGTTGCATTCTTCCACACAATGGTGCCAACAATATTCTCCTCACCAAAAATGTCACTGCACATGATGCGCAATGCTGAATATTCTCGTTCATCAATCGATATGAAAATGACCCCGTTATCCTTTAGAAGCCCTCTAGCAAGCTTCAGCCTTGGATACATCATATTCAGCCAATCAGTATGAAACCGCCCGCTAGCTTCAGTGTTGCTGCTGATCTTCTGTCCACCGTCTACCTGTCCAGTAAGTTCCAGATAGTTTTTTATGTTGTCCTGGAAGTTATCCGGGTACACGAAATCCTTACCAGTGTTATAAGGCGGGTCGATGTAGATTAGCTTGACCTTACCGGCATAGCTCTTTTGCATGAGCTTAAGAACTTCGAGGTTATCTCCCTCGATCATCAGGTTCTGAGTGGTAGCCCAGTCCACGCTCTCTTCGGGGCATGGGCGCAGAGTGCCAGTGCTAGGCGTCAACGCCAGTTGGCGTGCACGGCGTTTGCCATGCCAGTTAAGGCCATATTTCTCGTCAGCGTCAGTGACACTTTTATCACCCACTAATGCTTTCAGCACATCTACATTCACAGCAACACCATCAGGCCCTTCGGTAATCAGTTCAGGGAACAGGACTTTAAGCTGTGCAATATTGCCAGCCACCAAATCAGCAGACTGAGCCTCTGGGTTGTTGATGTCGACTTTCTTCATGGTCATAGCGTGATTCTCAGGTAATTTAGTATTTTTAGGATCAAACATCCTGTGGGCCACCCATCTGGCGATCAAAGGACTGCCGAATCAGGCCCATGACATAGGGAAGTTGCTCAAAGCTGGACAATCCGATTTCCACATCGCCATTGCCCCAACGGCCAAGATTTGTAACATCGGTACATAGCCCTTTAGGGTCATCTATCTCGCTGAACGGCATGTTAAGCGACAAGCGTAAACGCTTGGCCTGGGGAACAACATCTACAAAGTTGGTCTCTGCTTTGTAGGCAACGTAGAGCTTGAGATATTCTTCGTAAATGCATGGATCTAAATCTAAAATCGCTTTGCGCAAGGCATCAAATAAGGCGCTTACAGAGCCCTTGGCAAGGTATGGATGGTCAACAATGCCGTATTGCTGCCCTGTGTTAGTTACCGTGGGGCTATAGGCATTAAGGACGCTACTATCCAGCAATGGTAGCCCCCATACTTGGGTTGCGACTTTGGCAAGTCGCTCAGCACGCGCCTTGATTGTATTCTCGTCCCACCGACTCAGTTCACCCAGCCCCTCATTAATATTGAGGGCACTGTATTTGTAGCCAATCTTATTACCTTCGCTATTGGTGATCTGGTCACGCTTATAGGCGAATGAATAATCGCTGTATTCGCTGTTGTAGCCCGTTAAAGTGAGATTGCCCAAGGTATGTAACCATGTCTGCTGGATCGTTTGCCAATCTGGACCGAGTTCTGCTTGCCACTCCGGTGACAACACTTTATTTTGCGGCAGGATGTGCTCGATGGTGTAATCCTCCAGCACAATTCGCTCCTTACGTCCGTGATTTTCCAGGCGTCGTAACCAATAGCTACGACTACGAAAATTATACAGATCTCGTTGTTTGATCTTGTGTTGGAATTCTTCATCATTAGGGAAGCGACGGTAAGATGGCAGTAGCAAAAACGCGGCCTGGACGCTCTCCAGGTAGCGATCTTTCTTCAACGAGCGACTCAGGCTGGCAAAAGTTTTGTTGAGCGAGTTAGTGGGGATAGCGCAAATAGCGCGTCGAAACACATAACTTTCCACCAAACGAACAATGCTCACCAATTCGTCGACTGTCAGCCGAGCCATCTTGTAGTCATGATAAGCATCGAGCAAGAAAGGATAAGCCACATCTACCTTGAGCTCACGCAGGTCATGGAAGGCTTGTTTTAATGGTGGCGCAGTTTCTGCTCCAAGAGCCATAGCACAGTAGTAACTTGCAAAAGCGTGTATATCGGCGACAAGTGCGGTGGTATCGACTTGGCTAGAGCGAGCGAAGGCCTTAAAGGCAATGTATACATCACGCACATTCGGAATATCTCCCGTCTTAGCAGTGAGGTAGTGACGCATAAAAGGATCAAAATGCGTCACATAGGCCGCCTGACCAAACGCCTTTTCCATTGGCCGCCAGTAACTCTGATAGAGCTCCGTCTGAAGCTTTGGCTCTAGCCCCATTAAGATGTAATTGCGAATCAGATCAGCCTGACTCAACTCAAGACCGGTGGAGTTCATGCTTTCGAAGATTAATTGCGGGTTATCCCGAGTACGATCAAGCGACACTTCTACAATGAGTAATTTGGCAAGGCCTTGGCAGATAGCTTCGAGCTCGCCCTGATGCTTTTCGATCAGCGCCTGGAAGAGCTTGTAATTCTGCTCAATGCGAGAACTCACTTCCATAGGCATCGGGGCTGACTTAAGGATTGCCAGCAGAGTTTCTTTGTCTGTTTCCGACAGCATAAGCTTATAGTGGCGTTCGCCGTCTTCATCTGGATTAAGCAAGTAGTAATTGCGTAATTTTCGAGCGGAAAAACTGTCGAGGAGTTCGGGAAGTTGATTGGTTTCAAAATGATTAGCTAACGCTGCAATCAGTAAAGTACTGGTGGTCAAGCGTTGCTGCCCATCGATGACCAACAGCGCTTCCTGAGTCGTCACAGTGGATAGACCTCGCTCCACATAGACGATAGATCCAATGAAATGGCCGTCGATATACTTGTCACGGCCAGCGCGCGTTAAGTCAGACCAGAGCTGTTGACACTGAGCTTCCGTCCACGAATAGTTACGCTGGTAGATAGGGATAACGAACTGTGGAGACTTGCGTAAGAACTTAAGCAGATTAGTTTCTGAGGCTTTCACTTCTTATTCCTTAGAGATATTGTGCGATCCGTTGACGCTCAGCCTGCAGTGCTTGCAACCGTAGATTCACTTCAACTTGGCGTGCCATTTGTTTTTCTTTTACGGCCTGCCCCCGCAGACGGCTAATTTCGCCATCGAGCCGTTCGTAATCGGCTAAAGCTTGCCGACGTGCCGCAGCCTGTTCCGGAGTTGTTGTCGTTCGGTAGCTTCCCGTCAACCGAGCTGCCAGAAGTGCCAGTACGCAATCTATCCAGCCCTGGTAAAGTGTGTACAGCGTGATCTGTGGTTGACGTGTAAGTGATAGAGACTGCATGAAAGCTTGCTCGACTTCCGAATATGTTAAATGAGTAGCTACCGTAGTTTCCGGCATAGCGTGGAATAGCGCGACAGATACCAAGCCGCCTTCAAGCACTACTTTGCTGAACTCGTTTTGCGCCCAGCGTTTATGCGCAAGAAAAAGGGTCTGCGTCTGCCCGTCAATCAGTTGCAGCAGCACCGGATAAGGCACTGCACGATGCACTAACTCAGCCAAACGGGACCGGTGTGTAGCTTTTACGGCCCCCTTTAAGGTCACAGCCAGTACCGCGACCTCGAGATATTCGCGCCGAGTATCCCGATAGCTTGGCACCCCGATGGTATTGGGTTTAAGTGCTGCAATCCACTGGATTTCTGCGATATTATCAATGATCAAACGCTTGTCCGCTACCGTAGCGGCACTGTTTTCAAGCAGCAATTTCTTGGGAACACGCTGACCCACTCGACAACTGTCGGGAAGGCCTAATGCCTGGATAAAGGCTCCCACGTCAATGACTGTCATGCTGACTCACTCTCTGGCAAGATCACCATAAACGCTATTACCTCAAAATCATTGATCCCAGCAAACTCTCCTTTGATGGCGTGAGTCCCACCTGGAGTGAACAGGCTGGCGACTGCGCGTTCTTCATTTTTACCCGCTATTGAGGCAACCGCTGCGGCGAGTAGTTTTTGGGCATGGCTCATTTCTTCGCCTTGCCTGGTTTTTTTGTCAAAGCGTGCATAGGCCGTCTCGTCGGGAAGTTCACGCCCAAGCGCTAGACGCTTTAAGCTGTCAAGGATGCGTTTAGCCTGTAGGTAAGGAAGTAAAACGGCACCATCATCGCCAACGTGGACTAAGTAGTGTGGCGCGAGTGGGTAATCTGATGTTACTCGGTCAGTTTGTACCTTCTGCCCTACAGATTTACAGACTTGCAAACAGAAAATCACGCCGGGTGGAATTTCAGAGTCCAAGGTGGTGGTAACAGCATATACACCGAGAGGTTGGCTCTCCAACTTGCCTGGATGAGCTTTCATATACTCTGCCAAATCGATGCGGAAATCGGTTAGGGTTAGGTCGGTAATCGATACACCGTTAGAAAGGTCTTCCATATCGATAACCGTGTCCTGCAATTTGAGTAGCTGTTTGCGCCGATACTCTAAATCGTTCATAGGGTTACCTGACTGCTGCTCGATAAGATTCTCTTCGCCTGTGGCAGAGATATCAAGCAGCACCATACGGCCACTGACCCGCTGTTCCAGGTTTATATATTCCTCCAACTCCATGTTAGGCCAGAAGTTTACAAGCTGGATACATTTGTTCGGTGAGCCAATACGATCAATACGACCAAAACGCTGAATAATACGCACCGGATTCCAGTGAATGTCGTAGTTGATTAGCCAGTCGCAGTCCTGCAGGTTCTGGCCCTCAGAAATACAATCAGTAGCTATCAGTAAATCGATTTCACCTTCACTAGTGAGATCCTCCGGGCGCTCCTTGGCTCTCGGGGCAAACGCAGACAATACTTCGCTCATGTTCTTACGTAAGCCCGGCAATGTAGTCTGTATGCCAGCACTCCCAGTGACCAATGCGGCATCGATCCCCAACTTGGCCTTGGCCCATGGGCCGAGTTGCGCATAAAGGTAGCTTGCAGTGTCAGAAAATGCAGTGAATACGATAATTTTTTGGTTACCGCTATTGATGGGATAGAGACATTTGTGTTCAATCATCTGACGCAGGGCTGCCAATTTAGCGTCACGGTCAGCATCAACCTGTTTGGCTGCTGACAACAGAGTAGCCAAACGATTACGGTCCTCGATTAAGTCTTGCCTCCAGCGAATCAAGTCAACATCACCGAGCAATACCTTAACTTTGCGACCAACTAGTAGAGCTTCAAAGGAAGGATCGTCGATGTCGACATCAGTAATGTCGATTTCTTCAAGCTCGCCCGTATGCGATTCAATATGGGCCAAAGTTGCTTCAACATCCCTGAGTTGCCGTTGCACCGTCAGCGCGAATGACGTTACCGAACTTTCCATACGCTTTAGCACATTTACCCGCAGTAGGTTAATTAGGCTTTCTTCCCGGTCTGCTTGATGGAAAAAACTTTCCCCACCGCGAATCTGCGTACTGTACTTAGCATCGTAGGCCGCCTGCTTATGCGGCAAAACATAGCGAAGCGGGGCATAACTGGCCAGCGTGAGGCGGCGGATTTCATGATTAATCTCGCGAATAGCTCGGAACTCACCAGCAAGATCAACATCAGCCTTGATGTTGATCGGCGGTAAGCGATCAGGGAAGCGACCTGTCTCACTAGTGCCGTAGTATTTCTCCACATGCCTTCGCGAACGGGCGATAGTTAGATGGTCTAGAAGTGTAAAGTAATCAAAACCTAGCATTTCAACAAGCTTAGAAGGTTTTTTTTCAGACTCGTCCATTGCCAACCAACGGTTGAACTGAGCCTGGGCCTTTCGAGTAGTTGTCTCAACACTGGTTATTCCGTTTTCCTGTAGGGCCGCGTCATCACCTTCTGTAACGAATGCAATCTGATTACGCAAATCAGAAAGACGATTATTGACTGGTGTCGCTGACAACATGAGGACTCTGGTTTTGACCCCTTCCTTGATGATACGCCGCATCAAACGATCATATCGCGATTCTTTACCTTTATGCGTCACCTTATTACGGAAATTGTGCGATTCATCAATCACCACCAGATCGTAGTTACCCCAGTTAATATGTGACAGGTCTATATCGCCCGAGCTCCCCCTATCGCGTGACAGATCGGTATGATTCAGCACATCATAATTGAAGCGATCAGCAGCAAGAATGTTACGTTTGTCATTAGTTTGGTAGAGAGTCCAGTTATCACGCAATCGCTTAGGTGCTAATACCAGAACACGATCATTACGCAGCTCGTGATATTTAATAATCGCCAGTGCTTCGAAGGTTTTACCTAGACCAACACTATCAGCAATGATACAGCCGCCAAAACGATTGAGCTTATCGATAGCACCTACTACGCCGTCGCGCTGGAACTTGAATAGCTTTTTCCAGACCACCGTATTTCGGATGCCGGTTGCAGATTTGACGATGCGCTCTTCGTCCATTCCATCATCGCTATCACGAAATAGGTTGTGCAATATGAGAGAATAAATGGTCGATGGATCACGGTGTTCACCGATGGAACGTAAAGCTGCAACCATTGCATCGCGATCACTTTCACCATCTACTAGATCACTATTTAACGCATCTTGCAAACTCAGCCATTGTTGATCGAACCACTGGGATAACATGGCAGCTTCACTGGAAGATTCTGAAGCCTGAATCAAGCTAAGGGGGTTCCCTGGTGTCAGTCCAAGGCCAGCCGTAGTAAATGCGAATGAACCCAAGACCACTTGCTGAGGGGTAGCATCAGGTTTACGCATTACTATAGTACCCTGTGGCACCAGCCCATGTGCGCGGCGAAGCTCTACATTTTCACTTATCCATTTCGCACATTGATTGGCTAGCCAACGTGTCTGTAGGCAATTCCGCGCACCACGATCACCTTCCTCTCCGAGGAAGTCGAGTGCCTTATCGTCAGGTGATAAGATAAATTGGACCCGTTCAAGAACAGACAACGCATCACGCATTTCAGCAAAAGCATATAAAGAGAACGAAGGAGTTACGCAACCTAGTTGATTGCCACGCTTAATATGAGGTCGGATTAGGTCTATAACACGATCTTTACCTGAGTTATGAATCAGTTTCATGGTCGCTCTCGTTCAATTATCGAAAAATATTTCGGCATTAGGTTGTAATAATCAGTACCAAATGATACTGCAAAACGCTAGATTTCGACCAAAATTGGCATCTATACCCATATTTCTTGTATTTTAAGAGGATATGAAAATTTCAAATCGACTGAATGAAGCCCATTAAATGTCCTGATTACGCCTCTCACGAACGACTGCATTGCATATATTTGGGGGGCCAATAAAACTAGATAAGACCTTCTATTTTATCAGCAATAACCATAAAAAAAAGAAACTTTAGAAACCAACCGCGCCAGTATAACCCTTAGCGCGGTTGGCCTACTTCAGAAAATCAGCATTAAGTTACCCCCCCTAAATGCTCATAAAGTCCCAAGCCTTACTGCTCAGTTCATCAACTGCAGTATCCCACGCCTTCTATGTATAGACTTCTCTTGCTTTTAGTTGCCACAAATACCATTTTTATCTAAAAGAGCAAACTGTGGTCCGTTTGGAATTAGGTACAAATCTGTAAAGCCCATGGCATGCATAAATCTCAAACAACAATATATTTTTTAAGCTAAATTTAATTTTCCAAAATCAAACGCACTAATCCCCTTCTCCCGATTCGCATCCAGAAAATCAGCCCACCACTGCAGCATTAGCCTGCGTTCATCCAGGTGCTCTGCCTTATGAATGTAAGAAGCACGCACAGAGTTACGTTCCTGATGACTCATCTGCCGCTCTACAGCATCCTTAGACCACAATCCCGACTCAATTAATGAACTACATGCCATAGTCCTGAAACCATGTCCGCAAACCTCAGCCTTCGTATCGTAGCCATCACACGCAGCGCCTTGTTCACCGTGTTCTCACTCATGGGTTTACGTGCATCATGATCGCCAACGAAGATCAGCTCACGATTTCCAATCATGCTTTTGATCTGTTCTAGAATGGTCAGAGCCTGGCGGGATAAAGGAACAAGATGAGGAGTGCGCATCTTTGATCCTCGATGTGAATGCTTCACACCTTCCAAAGGCTCACGCTCTCCCGGAATTGTCCACATAGCAGTTTCAAAATCTACTTCTGACCAACGAGCAAAACGTAACTCGCTAGATCGAATGAAGACTAACAACGTCAGCTCAACAGCTAAGCGTGTTAGTGGCCTGCCGGTATATGTGTCGATACGATGAAGTAGTTCAGAAATGCGATTAAGTTCTAGCGCAACGCGATATTACCTTTTTGCTGTAGCAACGGCTCCAGCTATCGCTTGTGCGGGGTTGTAGTCAATTAAACCACTTTGCACAGCAAAGTGCATGATTGCTGTTGTGCATTGCTGTAGACGAGCAGTAACATCAAGAAATCCAGACATCCACACATCCACACATCCACACATCCACACATCCACACATCCACACATCCACACATCCACACATCCACACATTTATACGGCTATGATAGAGATAAGTAAATCTCTGGTTTTTAACTCAGCGATATTCCGCTTAACAATCGCATCGAACAGGCTTTTAAGAACACGACCACTATGTGACTCAGACCACTTTTGATTGCTGGCGTACCAGTCTCTGGCAACAGATTCAAAAGTGATGATCTCTTTAGCCTGTTCTTCTTTTACTGCACGCTTATGCTCACGAGGCTCGACACCGGCAATAACAAGCCTCTTGGCCTCTTCCCTCTTTTGACGAGCATTAGCCAGTGTTATTTGTAGTAAACACCAAAAGCCATCAGGTGTTGCTTGCCGCCAAAGCGAAAACGGAAACGCCAGTATTTGGAGTCGTTAGGGTGTATCAGTAAAAACATACCGTCGTCATCGACAAGTGAGTATTCTTTTGCCTCAGGTTTTGCCGAGCGCACCTTGGTATCAGTCAGGGCCATGATGGTATTCCTTCCATATGCTGCCGTGAGTATATAAGCATTATCGAACCAGCATATATACTCGGTTCTATACTCACAAGCATGTTGATGTGGGGTAACTCAGATTGATGTCGGTTGACTGAAAAGCGGGGCAAACCCTTGCGGGGATTGGATTTTAGGCATAAAAAAAGACCTCAGTTGAGGTCTATTTACATACTAATGGTGCCGAAGGCCGGAATCGAACCGGCACGCCTCGCGGCGGTTGATT
>Ga0308162_1001743_pt1 | contig 16173 bp, 13 predicted proteins | sample PhySR2_FD_201370 | JGI IMG/M metagenome (GOLD analysis project Ga0308162, IMG submission 201370) | Phyllosphere microbial communities from UC Gill Tract Community Farm, Albany, California, United States - DLSLS.R2 | ecosystem: Host-associated > Plants > Phyllosphere > Unclassified | place: USA... | reverse complement strand
TATTTGAGAGAGATTTCGTTATTCATAGGGTGTCCGCAGAGTTGAGTTTGGGTTTAAGCGTTGGCAGGGCGTTGTGGCCCGGCGTAGAGGGGTATTATTTCGTGTTTGGGTTGGGGCTGTAAAGGGGGAGTGGGGAGGCGGAAGGGAGTGTGAGAAGGGCTGGTCTTTCAGATTGGGAAAGTGCCTGCGCGTTATCTGTTGCCAGCGAAACGTCTGATACAGAGATTATGGGTATGAACAGGCGTATACCTATCTCATCCACTAAGGCGTTCAGTCAGATGAGGGGCAGGGCTTTGCATCAATAGAGAGGTATGTTTTTAGACCCGAGGCACGCTTAACTCCACGCGTATCCGAAACAAAAGGAAGACGGAGCTTTGGGCTGCCATTCACTTTTATCACCCATGCAGAATGGCCGATGAAATTGAAGCGGATATATTCGTCATGCACAGACAGCTCTTCAAAAGAACCGGATGAGTATTCATTGCCAATCTGCAGGCTTTCAAGTTTTCCCTGACTCAAACTGATGAGCGTGACGGTAAGGGATTCCTCGAAAATGACATCATTAGTCGTGAACAGAATATATCTGTCACTATCCAAATTAACAGCCGCTTCCAGCACCTGTCCGTCAATGGTGATACCTGTCGGTTTATCCCCAACAATAACTTCAGAGGTTGCCTGTCTGAAATCAGAGGCTTTGCTTTTCTCAATGAGCTTAACCGAGGCTATTTGTTCCATTCCTGTCACCATAAACGTCCTATTTCAAAGGCAGCAAGTGCACCACCAACAAACCTACCAATCAGTTTACGAATGGGTGCGCACGCAATATCACTTTTGATCGTATCTTTTGATGCTTTCAAGGAAATAGAGCAAAAAACTGCTGGCGTAATCAGGTGAAATATCTTGCCAGCGCTGAGAAAACTCTTCTTTTATCTCTTCTTCTGACAGTTTGAGAAAGTCATTAATTTCTTTACGTAAATCACATCTTTCTTCTGGAGAAGCTTCGTCAACGACTACATCAATGGCACCATCCATCGTATCAGCGCCAGTGATAACGTCGAAGTCCTGATTAAGGGTTCCCACAATGCATAAATCTAAGTTTGGGGCAAGAGGTGCGCGGCTCATGATCAACTCACTTATCTGGAAAAGAAGTGATTATATAATAAGGTTTGTTATTGTAAGTCTGATACTTGAGCGCAACTCTGATTTTAGTTGCTTTATACGTAGTGTTGCTCCCTTTCTGAACAACATAACCAACGGTTTTACCCATATCGCAACTTATCGTCATGTTATGTCGTGGTTTACTTGCAGCCCATAGTTTTATCCATTCCCGATTATTATGAAGTGCCTTTGATATGGCTGCTTCGGCAATCTCCAGCGACGAGAACGAACCAGATAGATCCAATACCCCATTGGATTGGATAATTCTTTCATGAAGTTCCTGGGGTGATTTTCCAATATGCTTTAAAAGCGTATGCCCGCCCGGTTTTAATCCAGAGACATAATTCACTATACAATCTAATTTTAAGGTGAACCATAAAATATGGTATGGAAAATTATCTATCTGAATGTTTTATTAACATGATCAAATTATTTGAGCTTTGATCAGTATTGCAATAATGGAAAGTAAAAAGCAACAGGAAAACCCTAATAAAAATGTATAATATAATGGTTTTAAGTTGTTTATTTTTTTTAGATTTTGACCTTCATGTGCAAAGCTATAAGCATTGTCGTTCCTGTTTAAAAAGAAAATTTTTTTATTTTTTTTATCGTATAAAAAAATAGGTCATTAGAGGTGAACCTATATATCCCATATTGCAGTGCAACAAGTAAGGGGCGGGCAGTGTATGCTTTTGTTGGAAGTCTGAGATCAATTCCTTGTAGCGAGACCTTTTCATTAGATACAAAAAAACGCTTACCACTAAGCAAACCAAAGGAAGCATGATTAAAACCATTATAGCCGACTTTATTCTTCAAATTCCCATGTATTCATAGATAGTATCCATTACAGAGTCACTCGCTTTAGCACCTACATAGCCATCAAGCTACTTATCTTTTCAGGTCGTTGAGGTATTGGATTAATTACTTATCCTGCAATTGCTGATTGTTAAGAAGACCAGTTCTATAACGTTCAAGATAACGGACAAATCTTTCCTCCTGAGCCCATGTTGTTGCATCGTGTTCTGTCAGCTTTAAGATTTCATTTACATAGCTTTCTGATAGCGGGATTGAAAGCGGGAAGCTGCTCTTTTTCTTACCACTCTCGATTTTTTATATTTTTATTATTCAGGGTTAGGTTGGGTTTTTGATTTAAATCATATTTTAATGTTGTCAGTTTTTAATGAATTTTTAAAAAAGCTAAATGATAAGTGGACATATCTTCTTCGTTCAGAGCAAACAAACATGATAAGCAAAACTACTGGATAATGCAGTATTCAAGAGTTATTCTGCAGGCAGCTTAACATATAACTGAGGATAGAGAATGGAAGTTATCCCTAGCGATATACAGTCAAGGCTACAACTAGTCATCTCGAAAGCGGCAGTGCTCTTACCATCTGACGTAGGTCAACAGCTTCTTGCTATGGTCACCCCCTCAGCATTAGCAACTATGGCGGGGGTAATCGTGGTTTGGGCTGGTGCGCACTTTTTTGGGATTGGTGAAATCGCTGATTTAGTGCTTCTCATTGTAGGTTGGGTAGCAGTAGGGGGCGTAGCGCTTGAAGCGGCTAAGAAGTTGTTTGATTTTGCAACGAAGACTAACGCAGCTCGTAGCGAAGGAGATCTTGACGTTGCTGCTAAGGATTTAGCAGACGCGATCACTCTGTTAGGCGTTAATACTGTCCTCGCACTTCTTTTAAAGAAGAAGCCTGGTGATACATTTAAAACTCCTTTCAGGGGAGTAAAAATGCCTAGATACAGCAGCGATATTGGAAGGAAAATGAACCTGCCTCGCAATGGAGGCTGGCGTTATACTCCTAAGATAAAAATCACAAAGCATAGTGACGTCGTTCAGGGACGCACAAAACCCTGGGGGGACGTAGAAGTAGGACGCAACTACTATCCTGGTGCAATGTCGAAAGAAGACGCATATTTGCAGATGCTTTCAACTCTTTATCATGAACAGGTACACATGGCGATTGCGCCTAAGTTCTATTTATTAAGAGAACTTAGGGTTTTTATGAGACAAAGCGCATATAATAAATCATATATATTACGATATCTGGAAGAGTCACTTGCTGAAACTATTGGCTTATTAAGAGCCAGAGGGATGAGTAGAGGATATATCATTGAAGGCTTCAAATTCCCTCTTGGAAATACTTACGAAATTACATATACATTATTGCGGCATGAAACCGCAGGTATTCTTTTGGGGCCAGTAGTGGTTGGAGGGTTAATGTATAATGTTTGGTATGGAGTTCAGCAATGATATCGGAAAATAAAGCTGTTGAAATTGCCAAAGAATATGCAAGGGTAACAGGTCATGGTTGGGACGAACGTTTTCATGAGGCTGTTAGATCGTCTTTTGATGGTAAATCTGTTTGGGTTATTTCAACCTCAGATTTGAAATTTTCTGAAGATGTTCCATGGATGATGGAAAACATGCCAAATCCAATTAAATATTATATAGATGTCTTTAGTGGTGAATGTATTGCTGTAGGGGGAAGAGGTAGTGCGATTCTTCGATTAAATAAATGAAAATATTCATTAGCGACTTTATAAAACATGAGAGTGTTTTCTCAAAAATTTAAATGCTTTGTATGCAGGCTTCAAAGGAATAAAAGTATACAGAATTGTGAAGCCTGCTAACAGCGTTATCGAATAAGATACAATGTTTTCTTGTGTACCACTGCTAATGGTATAAATGAGTCCTGCCAGAAGGATTGCTATTATTATCATTGCAACTATGAATCTTTTCTTTAACTGTGAAAGGAGCCAGGGATAAGGATAACCTTCTTTCTCAGCATGATGACGTATCACAGAGACTTCATTTGGGGTAAACCCCTCTTCTAATAGCATTTTTTCTATATCCAATTTATTCATAATTAATTAGTGTCTTTTGTTTGATTGTTGGCTTTTTATAACAAAATTTAGTTACTTGGTACAATATAACTTGTATTGTCTACTTATAACAGAACTATTAAAATCAATATTTAACATCTTAAAAAAATTAGATTTAGGACTTGTTTGACCTGCTCCCCGTTGATTAACACACCGCGATGTTAGTAATGTCTTCATAAGCCACATGAGGACATCCCCATGAAGAAGCGTTTTTCCGACGAACAGATCATCAGTATTCTCCGCGAGGCTGAAGCCGGAGTTTCTGCCCGTGAGCTCTGCCGTAAGCACGCCATTTCCGACGCCACGTTTTATACCTGGCGTAAGAAGTATGGCGGCATGGAGGTGCCTGAGGTTAAGCGCCTGAAGTCGCTTGAGGAAGAGAACGCCAGACTCAAGAAGCTGCTCGCCGAGGCCATGCTGGATAAGGAGGCGCTTCAGATGGCTCCTGGGCGAAAGTACTGACGACAGACCAGAAGCGCGAAGTCGTGGTGTTGATGTGTGTTGCGACCGGTCTGTCGCAACGTCGTGCCTGCAGACTCACAGGTTTGTCCCTGTCGACCTGCCGCTATGATGCTCAGCGTCCGGCGGCTGATGCCCATTTATCAGGGCGAGTTACAGAACTGGCACTGGAGCGCAGGCGTTTTGGCTACCGCCGCATATGGCAGTTACTGCGCCGTGAAGGGCTTCTGGTTAATCACAAGCGCGTGTACCACCTTTATCATCTGAACGGGCTGGGCGTTAAATGCAGACGTCGTCGTAAAGGGCTTGCAACAGAACGTCTGCCGCTGCTCCGCCCGGCGGCGCCCAACATGACCTGGTCGATGGATTTCGTCATAGATGCGCTGGCTACTGGTCGCAGGATCAAGTGCCTTACCTGCCTCGATGACTTCACAAAGGAATGCCTGACGGTCACTGTTGCCTTCGGGATTTCAGGCGTTCAGGTCACGCGTATTCTGGACAGCATTGCGCTGTTTCGCGGCTATCCGGCTACGATAAGAACCGATCAGGGCCCGGAGTTTACCTGCCGCGCGCTCGATCAGTGGGCCTTTGAGCATGGAGTGGAGCTGCGACTTATCCAGCCCGGCAAGCCGACACAGAACGGATTTATTGAGAGTTTTAACGGACGCTTTCGCGATGAATGCCTGAATGAGCACTGGTTCAGCGATATTGTTTACGCCAGGAAAATCGTTAATAACTGGCGGCAGGATTATAACGATTGTCGTCCACATTCGTCGCTGAATTACCAGACACCATCTGCATTTGCAGCGGGCTGGAGAAATAGAAAATTAGAAAGTAATCAAACAGACATTACTAACTAATAGTTGTATCTAAGACTTAGGGCAGGTCAGAGTGTCATATGGAGTGGATTCTAGCAAATCTCGGTGGACCGCTACAAACCCAAAAAAGCCCGCAAAGCTTTCACCTTGCGGGCTCTTAGGACTTCGATGATGGTTCTGGTAACCATCAACCAAGAATTTGGTGGGTTGGCGGAGTCTGAACAAAACTCGCAAGCTCATGTATTTAGATGTTTTTATCTAATTCAACATTGTTCCGTGTACCTAAACGTGTCCCAATTATTGGATCTCATACCCCGGAACGGCAGGGAAATGATAACGAATGCACGGCGCTAAATCCAAAATAAAAATGATTTTAAGGAAAAGTGTTCACACTGTTCACTCCATCATTTAATCCATTAAATTCATGTGTTTAGTAATGAACTGTTCGAAATGATATTTACACGAGTGTTCACTAAACGTGATCACTTTCCCCCAATCATTTTAATAGCGAATCTTTCTTAAATATTTTTTTGCTTTTGACTGATTAGTGAGCGTTCTTTATAACTCACTGAAAATGATTCATAATCAGAAGTTCCTGCAATAAAACACTTTGTGATACTATTATATATATATTCACGAGAATCTGATTTTTTGGCGAGAATGTGATCTGATATTTTATTAAAAAGTTCACGGCTCTTTACTTCTTTTTCAAGTACAATGCAGCACATCTCGTAACACAAACTCCATAAAGCAGCATGAGTTACACTCATAGGCAATAAATCAGATATGTAAATTTCTTTTCCATTTACACATTGATATATAAACCAGTTCAGTATGAAATCAACTTTACTTTCATGAGGGTATCTCAATAAAAAGTTTGTGAATAAAGGTAATGCGATGTTGCTATTAATTTTAATTTGTTTTTCATCAATGGCATAGCTCAAAATTTTGTATAAAATTCCGATTACTTCATTAAACTCACGGCGTGAATTGAAAACCTTATTAAAAAGCTCTTTGAAAGCTGTTTTAGTGTAATCTTCGTTTGTACTTAAGAAATGACAAAAAACCTGAGCCATTAAATCCGTTTTCATATTGATGGATTTGAAGCCATATGTTGATACTTGGGCAATTAACTTATATAGCTCATATTCTTTAACATCTCCGTTGACATTTAAGCTTAGTAAAATATCATATATGTTCCAGTTTGATTTGAATTCTAAATTACAACCGCAGAACATCAATGTATTAGCATCGTCAGTTAAAAATATGTAGCCCTCACCATCTTTTGATTTCAATTTTTGATATATTTCGAGCTGATTACATTCGTCATCCTGCTCGATTCTTAATTTTACTCTATGTTTAGTGATTGTGTCTAGAATGTTTTTCGGTAGGGTGCTTGTAACTCCGGGTAAAAAATGCATACCTGAAATATTGAGTCTTTCAAAGCAAGATTTCAGAACAGTGAATTTCCCAATTTTTTCTAAGAACAAGTCTAGAATTTTAAGTTCGTGCATCAATATCAAAGTTGTTTCTTCTACAAGGAAATTAGTGTCTTGCTCTAGACTTATATCAATTATTTCCTGTGATGATTGTGGTGCCTGGTTTATTTTGAATTCTAAAGATTCATCAGGCGTATTATTAGCAAGCATCCAGCTAGTGTAGATATCTCGGGTATTGCTTAAGAAAAGGCCCAGCATGGAGAATGGGACTGGTAAAGCCCCGCTTCTGATTGAACGTTTATTTTTTTTCCATTGCGCTATTTTCTTATCAGTTACGCCCGTAACTTCTCTAATTGAATTAAGTAAAGCTTCAGGTCCATTATTTATATCTACATTGGCTTTTCTAATAACCTTCGAATCAGGGAAATTATTGAAATACTCTGTGATTCTCTTACTGTGAGCAGATTTCATTTCATCAGTAAAAATAACAGATGCAGACATAACAAATGATAAATACCCTCCTTCTTCTTCACAGTTATTTCTATCAACTAGCTCACCGAATCGTTTGATGCTGCTTAACAACTTCTCCTTATATTCTAAGCTTGAAGAATAGACGGTTATTAGCTTGGACAAGTAAACTAATTTATTACTCCGCGAGCTTTCGGTAGAAAGTAGTCGCTGTAAAACTCCTTCAACTTGATTAAACATCCCAAAACTTAAGCATTTATTAACGTACAGTTTCATATGTTCTGTTGAATAGTTATTAGCCTTCAGTGCTTGCTCTATTTCATCTAAAGCTTCTCCAGTTCTGCCTGATAGTTCCAAAGCATAAGTTTTTATAACATGCCAGTGAGGATCTGTTTTTATTTTTTGTAAGTTTTTATCTGCAACTAAAAAAACCTTGCTTGCAGCGCCAGACTTTAGGTATGCCTCAGCAAGTTTCAATGAGCAGCTTTCATCAAGTTCCTTTTCAATTAAAATTCTCTCAGCAACATCAATTATTTTAGTTTCTGCATTTTCATTTCTGACATTCAAAAATCTGAGTAAGTGTTCAGCTATCACTAAGGGTTTACCCAATTTATGATAGCTCTGATAAAGCGTTTCAATACACTCGGATTGATTATCTGGTTTTTCTCTTACGACTCTTACACACGTGCTAACCGCAAAAAAAGCCTCACCATTCTCAAAGCTCAGAAGAGTGGATTTAAGTCTTTCAGCTAAAGAATCCTCAAATTTTGCAATCGCGAGTTCAATGGCTAGACAAAGGACAAATGGAGTATTTTCAGGTTTTTTTTCTAATAACTCATGCTCAATGCTTAAAAAAACATCTAATGCAGTATCGTATTCTTCTAAGTAAAAATTTGATGCGAAGAAAATTGCTCTTTCTTCAAGTTTTAATTCATGCTCAATTTGCGAAAGTAGTTGAACTACTTTTTTATATTCGTTACAGTTATATAAAATACGTGAATACAATAAACACAATTCAAAGTGAGTTGGCCTTTCGCTAAGGATTTCATCAAAACGCTCGAATAAAAATTCTATGTTATTGAAGTAGAAGTATAAAACGGGGGATATATCAGTGATTATTGCAATGTCTGATGGGTAACCTAATTTTTTTGCGTAAACCCATGCACAATCGCAGTGCTCATAGGAAAGCTTCATGAATTCTAAGGTTAGATTAGATTTACCAGTGAAGGGAACAAACTGGTCGTAATCAAATTTATCACCATGTGCTTTAAAGAAGTTTCTTCTCGCCGCTAGTGCATAGAAAATAAACTTCTCTCTATCGGAGTCAAGCGTTGAAGGATTGATTTCTTTTAATTCTTTATCCAGCTCATCGGGGGTTTCTGCTAACGTTAGCAAAAGCAATTTTGCAGTGGCCTTTTCACTATGATTCTCATCAATTAATGATATGGCTTCTTTCAACTCTCCAGAAATTGCCATGTGTTTTGCTTTTATAAAAGTGGCTCTGAAATCACCTTGTGCTATAATATACTCAATGCTATCAATTTCTTCCTGCGTTAGCATCTGACCATTTTTTATTTTTGCCTCAAGTAATGCTAACTTATATCTTGGCTTGTCACTGTACGACTTAGCACTTTCAATCATTTCTAAAGATTCAGACTCAACGCCTAATAGTGCCGATAGTATTGATTTTTGTAACCTTAACTCTGCATTTTCGTGATCGCTAAGTTTATTTGGCCATTTATCAAGTTGCGATATTATTTCTTGAGCTTTTATTATGAAATTATTATTGAGCGCATCTGAACATTGCTCTAGAAGAGTTACAGCTTCGCCATTTGGATTGGATATCCAAGGCTCATCACCATTATCTTCTATAGCTTTTATAAGAACAGGTTTATCTTCAATGTATTCTGAAAGTTTTACTATGCTACGACTTATGTCCTCAGAGTGCGGTTTTATAGCTTTTCTGATTCCTTGTACGGCCAATTTTTCGAAAATTCTTTTTTCATAAAAAGAAAAAACATCCAATTTATTATTTAGTTGATTTATTGTCGGTATATTTAGGGCTAGGTACTCTTGATTTTCAATTTTATCTTTATGTAGATCAAACCATTCTTCATCCAACCACATATAGTATATTGGACAGTTTGGAAGATCGTTGTAATGAATGCTCAAATCTACTAGAGCAACCATTACCAAAGGTTCCAGTGAATGATAATAAGACAGTGTAGAGGTTCTAAAGTTAAAGCTTATAAACTCACCATCTGTAATGTAACTTGGTTTTGTTGTGCCTTTTAATTGCAAGTAGAAATTATAACAAACATTGTTATGGGGGTTTTTTAATTGGATTTGATAATCAATGCCAAAGTCCGTGTCACCTGATAGAGAAGTTTCAATCCATGATGTTGGAAATTTGCTTGATATGGCACGTCCTGCAAGGCGACCAATTTCCTGGCTCGAGCTTTCCGTTGGTAGTTTATTCATTGCTCAGCATCCTTTAAATGTTTAGCTATAACTTAAATGGCTTTACCATTGATAGTAATTTCCAGCATAATATCTATGTCCAAATTCATTTTTTAATGAGAATATTACTCACCACGATTATGCGCTATTAAGTGATTCATGCTGTTTTTCTGCATTAGCTCGCAAGCACCGCTGCTTCATCAAGTCTAAGAGGCTTGAGGGGTGTAATCAATGTTGCGGACTCGCTTAGCAGCCGAGGGGATGTCCATCTTCAAATCTCCTAACACGCCAATGATCCGGGACATAAAGCATATAGTTCACCAAAAAAAGTTTCTAGCAATCAATTATCTTCTTTTCATTTTTAGCTGAACTTGTCTGCTTTTAGCAACTAGAACCGAATTATTACGCATCAAATATATAAAAAACCGGCCTGAGCCGGTTGGTTTTCAAGAAATTCAATGACTACATGCTGGCAGCCAATCTGCCTCGCTGTCTTCATGCAGTGTGAGATTAGTTTGTATGCCATTGCTAGTTCTGCGCTTAAGCAGCACGCGCTCATACTCTTTGAGCGTCTGTGGCACAGCCTGACCGAAAGCCGTCAGGCTTAGCGGATGCTGATGCCCGCGCGATTCCATAAATGACAGATATGCGTGATAGAGATAGCGCTTTGGGTTTATCGGGCGAATGTTGGCGTTGCCTATAAACAGCCCATTCGGCGTGTTCAGCGGCATCAGGTAGCCACAGAAATCGACCAGCGGATCGGCCTGTCGCTTAATCTCCAGCGCTTCGCCCGATGACTGCTGAGCCTGCAACAACTCGCGCGCTTCGTCAGGCGATGCGAAGCGCTGCATCAGGTGGCGAACAATCACTGCCAGCTCGATGCTGATTTTATCCAGTAGCTGCGGGTCGCGCTCTTGCGCCGGAATCACTTCCGGGAAGGTCAGGATTACCCGACGACGCGAACCGCCACCGCTGCGATAGCTGAAACGCATCGGGTTGTTGTTCACTGCCAGAATTACCGCCGGGATGTGGGTTGAATAGGGATCGCGATACTTGGGATCGATGGCTACTGCATCACCGCCAGTAATTGCCTTAATACCTGCACCGTCGCCGCTCCATTTCTCCTGATCGGGCAGAATAATCAGCGAGAATCCCACTACGCTGGCGCGTTAGCGTGATGACTCCAGCGTTTAAATAGTGGCGGACGTAATGTTATCACTGCCAGCGAGCAGCGTGGCGATCGAAGCTAACACGCTTTTCCCGCTTCCATCTGGACCGGTAACTTCAAGGAACATCTGCCAGTCATAGTGGTTTGCCAGCACCATAAATAACGCCGCGAGGATGCGCTCCTGCTTGTCGTGATTATGCCCGGCGGCCCGCGTTAACCACCGCCAGAAGGCCGGGGCGTGGTCTACGAGGTTCTTACCTGGACGCGGCGCGGTGTAGTCCACGCTGTTGACGGTGCGCAGCCAGTGCTCGCGGCGGTGCGGGCTGTAGGTACCTGTTGTGGTGTCATACACGCCGTTACGGAAGCCAATCAGGCGGCGGGACGGTTCCCCCATCTGCGGCACCATCAGCTTGAGCGTGTCCAGCACGCTACCGATACCGGCGGCCGAGAACGGTGCGCGCACCTTCTGAAACAGCGCGGCGATTTCCCGGCGCAGCGTCTTCGCCTCAATCACCTGCAATGCGCCGTTTTCATAGCGGCAGATTTCCTCCTCGACCGGCGGCACGGCCAGCGCCTGCACGTAATGTGCGACCAGCAGCTCTGCTTTCTGGCTTGCGCTCATGGCTTTCAGGTCGGCCTCGCTGACGGATTCAAAGGGGTTGAGCGGCTGCGCCTGCCACACGTCGTTTCAGTCACCCGTTACTGGCTGCAGTGCGGTCTTACCGCCGCAGGCTTTCGCCGCTTCCTCTGCCTTTAACTGGCCTGTGCCATTGTTGTCACGGTCGGCAGCAATTAGCATCATCGCATCAGGATGTGATTCACGCTGCCGTTTCGCCAGCGCGGGCAGGTTGTTGGCACTCAACGCCACGTAAACCGCCTGCCCGGTCAGCCGGTGCACGGTCAGGCCGGTGGGATATCCCTCGGTGAGCCAAAGCGTCTTGCCCTGCCGGACAGCGTACTGGAAGAGGCGCCACTACTGGAGAACATCGATCTGTATCGACCGCCGCTATCGGGTATTGATATGGAGCTTTATCGCCAGCCCATGCGCCGCCAGAAGTTTGCTGAATCAATCCGGGCACAGCGTGCAAAGCTTCAGAAGGGCAGCCAAAAATGATGCACTGTCCATACTGCAAAAGCGCGGCGCACACCAAATCGAGCCGCTACATGTCCGAGCAGGTGAAAGAGCGTTATCACCAGTGCACTAACCTAGACTGCTCTTGTATTTTCAAGACGAATGAGAGCATCACAAAGGTGATCACCGCACCGCCACAGCCGGAAAAAGTACCTGAAGCGCCACCTGAAGCGCCACCTGAACCGGCTAGGGAGCGGCAGACATTGGGCCGCTACGGTTCTGCATTCCGCCATGTTCATTAATCCCGCACAGCCGCTGCCCGACCAGCGGCTTTATTGTGTCTTTTGTTTGTCCTTCTGAAGCCTTTTTTCTGGCGAGCCGCTTTGTAAAGAGCCATGCATGCATAGCGTGCATGGATCTGCATGCAATATCATGTACCGCCTTCTCCCATTCAGGCCATAACGGCCGCGGCTCTGCACGCATCATGCACCTGCATGAACAGCGGTGCAAAAAGCGGGCAGGCGTGGCGGGGATAGCATTGCGCGCCACGGCTGGGTTTAAAAAAATAGAAAATGCAACCTATCCAACCAAAAGTAGAAGTCTAAGCAGCGATAATAGTCAATTCGTAAGAAGAAAGTGCGCCTTGGGGTAAAGCAGGCCAGTTTTTCATTCTAAAGTAATTCATATAATCCTTATCAATAATGCTTTTTAGCTGTCTTTTTGCATTATGCTCATCATTTAATAAGAAAAAACCACACATTGCTATCTGGCCTTTTGACTGTTGATGGGCAATTACGCTGCGGATGTCACTTTCTTTTAAATTCATACTATTTTTTTGTTTGGCTACCTCTCGATTTATTATTAAAACATCTTTATCTCTATAATCTTTGACCTTATGTAGGTTGTCATCAACTAAATGGATTGCTTCTGTGTATTTCCCCTCTTTAAGGAATAGATAAACCTTTGACATTAAGTATTCAGTAAATGACCAACCCTTGTTGTGGGCAGCATCTAAATGTTTTAAGGCCTCTAAATAATGGCCTTGTGAGAGCAAAATGTCTGACGTTATCTTTTCGATGGTGATTTTATGCTCTTCGTTTGGAAGTGAATCAAGAAACTCCAATGTGAAATCAATGTTATTTTTATCGATAAGTATAATGTCGCAAATTTTCTCGACCTCATTGTTTCTTAATGGCTTATCAAGGCTTTGCTTTGCTAATTCAATACCAGAAGAAATGTCCCTATTATAGCCGATGGCATGTCGAGCTTTAAATATCAAAAATGGCGCAATGTTAACTTCATCCTTTCCATTGTCATATTTGCTAATGAAATTATCCATAAGCATTTTGGACTCAGTGGATTTTTCAGTTTCAAAGATACCTAAATGAAGCTTGCATAGATTTTTTAATATATATTTTCTTTTGCTGCGAGGTGATTTTTCATAAACATCATTATGTATGGTTATGCAGCTTTTTATTTTATTTAGGTCTGAGCTTTCGCAAGCGGAAGATGCTTCGAGATTTAAATAATTTCCATGCGATGGATTGATGTCCTTCATGGTTTTCAAGAGGTTATCTATCTTCTCATTTCTTTCTTTCTTTTCGATTGAATTTGAATGCTCATAGTTAATGCTGTCATATTTAATACTCCATGCTCTATTGTCAAGGCTACAGTCATGTTTAATGCTACACTCCAGCCACTTTTCTATATCCGCATAAGAAACCAGGTTCTGATTTGTTGATTCATTTAATAGTTTTATTGAGAATCTTGAAAGTTCATTCTTAAGATTTATACTAAATGGGAATTTAGATAGTAAGGTTTTTAAATAGGACACCTTTTCAAGTGTGTTTGAAAAGAAATCAGTTCTTGATAAGTTATGAGGTATATTATATTCGTCCAAACCGATAAGTTTCTCGTTGTATTCAAGTGCTTTCTTTAAATCTCCTTTGGATTCAAAAACCATGATGAGTCTTTGTAAGTATTTCTCCCTCATGTTATCGTTAGGGTTTAATAAGAGAAGTTTTTCGATTTCTGTTTCTGCTTGATCGTAAGATTTATTTTTTAATAAGTCGTCAAGTAATAATAAATTTCTGAAGTCTGTTTCTGGAATCCGGTGGTCAGTGCTTTCTTCGTCCGATAGCTCATTAATTAATGAAGATATGTCTTGTGTGAATGTGTGTTTTTTTAGAGTAACCAAATCATCATGTATGAATTTATTTTCATTTAATGAATAATCATCTTCTAAAAATTTTGAGATTATTCTTTCACGCTTCGTCGATTTTTGCAGACCTCCTAATGATAATTTTTGGCCCATTTCACAGCATAGTTCTGCCATTAATTCATCGAAACCATCAATTTCAACTAAGTAAACGCGCTCGTTATTGATGAATCGTATTAATTCTGCTGTTAAGGGGTCAGACTTCCTTTTACACCAATAGACTCCATTCTTTAAATAATCATCTTGCTTTAGTAGAGATTTAATAACCTCCATTATGGAATTATCGTTTCCTGCATATCCTACGAAAATAAGACCATACTCTTTAGTGAATTCAATAAGCTTTTCTTTGGTGTTTATCTCCAGAGACTCAGTTTCATTTAAAGAGCTTCTTATGCTATCGTACAAATAATCACCATGTAACTTTATTATCTTTGGCCTTGATGATGTAATTGAAATGCCTTTAACAGAAGAATCATGAGCACAGAGAAGAGGTCGCTCAGCTGAGAACTGATAAAAAGCCTCATTTATCAGGTCATCAAAGTTGGTTGTAAATATAGTGTCAAAGCACTGTGCTTCAAAAAGTTCAACTAAATAAGCATAACCTATAGAGGGTAATTTTTTATCAACTTGTAATTCTACAAACCTGCGACGTTGAGAAGGAAGGTCAAACTTTTTTTCAAACAGTGAAGAGTATTCATTCAGCGGGTTATACCAATCACCATGATTATTTTCCAACCATTTTTTTGATTGTTCATCTGAATCGAAGCCCTCATCACTTAAACGAAGAAAAATCTCTTTCCTCCAATCATTAACCAGCTCTACAGCGGTTCTGATTCCTGACGTTACTGATGCGCCGGCACCGAGAAACAGGCAGTAATTTGGAGAGTTACCAGATCTGGTTCTAATATAATCAGCAAGATCTTTGACCGTTCTCTTCTTGCTCTCAATCTTTTTGTCCATAGGTGAAATAGTGTACATAAGAATCCCTTGGGTTTTTTAAGAGTATTCTTAATCTATAACTTTGCGAACGAAAAATAAACAAAATTAACATCATAAAAAACAGTGCCTTATGTTAAATTATCGCATTTCGTGGTTTTCTTCACATCTTCTTCGTGGTTAGAGTCATTATGATTCTTTAACTTTTTGTCCCCACCATTCCATTAATTCAACCCTTTGAATAAGGTAAACGCTACGATTATATGCTTTTCTAACTTCATTTTTATCAGAGTGGGCCAGTGCAGCCTCAATTACATCAGGATTAAAATTCGCCTCGTTTAAAGCTGTACTAGCGATCGATCTTAATCCATGAGCTACAAGCTTCCCACCATAGCCAATTCTTTTCAATGCAGCATTAGCAGTTTGAGTATTCATTGAAAGCTTAGGATTATTTCTACTTGGAAATACATGTTCTCTGTTAGCACTAATAGATTGCATTATGTCGAGAATATCTAAAGCGGGTGCCGACAAAGGAACAATATGTTCCCGCTTAGCCTTCATGCGTTCGGCAGGAATAGTCCATATTTTTGCGTCAAAATCAATTTCTGACCACCGTGTTCCAGACGCTTCCGAAGGACGAACAAGGCTCAGGAGCTGCCATTGAATTAAACAGCGGGTCGGAATTGATAAGTTCGACATGTTTAAAGACTGCATTAACTTTAGCAACTCTTCCGGTCGCAGCGTAGGCATATGCTGTTTTTTAGGCTTCTCAAAAGCCATACCAACGCCAGAAGCGGGGTTTGCATCAATCAACCCGGTGTTGACTGCATAAATCATGATCTCGTTAATACGCTGGACTCGGTGGCGAACTGTCTCAAGCGCTCCGCGAGCTTTAATCGGCTCCAGCGTCTCTACAATGATTCTGGCCTTAAGCGCCTGAACAGGAATCTTACCGATAGAAGGGAAGATGTCTTTCTCCAGCGATCGCCAAATATCCTTCGCATAATCCTCGGTAACGCTTTTGCTCTTAAGCTGAAACCACTTTCCGGCAACAACTGAAAAAATACTATCAAGTTCAA
>Ga0308162_1001736_pt1 | contig 16214 bp, 20 predicted proteins | sample PhySR2_FD_201370 | JGI IMG/M metagenome (GOLD analysis project Ga0308162, IMG submission 201370) | Phyllosphere microbial communities from UC Gill Tract Community Farm, Albany, California, United States - DLSLS.R2 | ecosystem: Host-associated > Plants > Phyllosphere > Unclassified | place: USA... | reverse complement strand
CTGGCGCGTGAATACGCGCCGCGACTGCGGGGAAAGCTGTTGGAGCAAGACAGAAAGGGTATCGTCCAGCGTCTGGAAATCGTCTAAGCGGCCCACGCTGCCACCTTCCGGCCCTGCATCCAGATTTCAAACTCGGTGACGTTATTCGGCGGCGGAGGCGGTTCCTCTGCGTGGCTGACGTGCAGCTTGCCGTTTTCCTCTTTGACGATCACGCGCTCTGTCAGTTTCAGATCAATGCTGATATCCCTCACCCCGTTATTCAAGAAATCCGCCTCGAAGGTGAAGCCGTCGCCGCGCTTGTCCGGGTTCGCCATAATGTCCGGCTGATTGGTGCGTAGCCAATGCAGAATAGGGACGATCAACAGATTGGCATCGTCGGCGTAGTTGGTCACGATCATGTTGAGGGTGTATTGATACTCAAACGACAGCGACGGGGCGAAGGTGCTGTAAATCGTGCCCTTATCAATAAAAATATGCAGGAAATCAGGGTTTTCTCTGATGTGATTGACGGCGTCGCCCAGGGCGGCGCGCAGGGAGTCGGGTTTTAACATGGCAGTTCCTACGGTTGCGTCAGGCAGACGTCGCGAATGTAGTCTTGCAGCCCGGCGATCTGGCTATTGGCGGTTTCTATTCGCTTTCTGAGGGTGAAATAATCCCGTTGAGCGGCGTCAGTAAGTCGGGCGGCGGTTGCATCAGCCATGCCGGCGGTGCCGGCTGCCTGGCATGAGGCGTTGAGGCGCAGCCGGCGGCGGCCAGCATCAATATCGCGTTGCATATCATCAATTTTATTTTTTGCATTGGTCAGCTCTCGGCTTCGGTTTTCATCGATGCTGGCGACGGCTATTTGGGTTTGATTCTGCCACGCGATCTGGCCGGCCAGTCTCTTGTTGTCGCTTTGCAATGTTTCGCGTTCCTGGCGCAGCCCCTGATTGCTGTAAACCAGAAACGCCAGCGCACAAAGCGCGATCAGCATGATGCCGGCGGCCAGGCGGGTCATTTTTGCCCCCAGGTGCAGACCTCGTGTTCAATATCGCGGCGATTCATTAAGCCTTTCCACGACTTACCGCCGGCATAAATCCACTGGCGCAGGCCGTCGCATGCGCCGGCATAGTCGCCGGCGTTCAGCTTGCGCAGCAGGGACGAGCGCTCAAAGGCGCTGACGCCCACGTTATAGCTGAAACTGATTAGGGCGGCTTTCTGGTACTCCGACGCCGGCACTTTTACCGAACGATTGACCGATCGCGCAAAGGGGATCAGGTCTTTGTCCAGAATTGCCTTGCATTCCGCCTGGGTGTAGCGCTTGCCCGGCACGATATCGGCCCCGGTGTGGCCGTAACATACGGTCAGCACGCCGGCCACGTCGCGATAGGGTTCAAATCTGACGCCCTCAAGCTCTGGGATCATCAACGTGGCGATCGCCAGCGCGCCAGTGCCGGCCGCACCGAACAGCTTTTTACGCAGGGAAGATGACATTACCATTATTCGGCTTCCTTATTAAAAAGCCCGCGCTTTGCCGGCGGTTCGGTAATGATCCCGGCGCTGACGCCTTTCTCATAGGCCCGCGTGCGCCGCCAGTCGAAATAGGTCTGCGTGAGATAGGTGATCAGGCCCAGGAGAAAACCGCCGATCACAGCTACCTGATTCCAGTCAACGTGGCGAAACCAGTCGATCAGCCCGCCAGTGCATAAGCCGCCGGCAATGCAATAGTTAATACCGGCGGCAATCTTTTCAGTCATGAGTTTCATTCTCCACCTCCCGCGCTGGGATTAATCCCACAGTTGCAGGGTCTGAACCGATTCGGATTGAACAATGTCCGGCATGTCGACCGGGTAGCCGTGCGGCAATATTGGCCCCTGGTCTGCCAGACCTGGATTATTCAGCAATACTTGCTCGGTCACGTCCTGCGTCTTGCCGTAGTAGCGCTGGCACAGCGCATCAACGGTGTCGCCCTGGTGCGCATACACCTTCATCAGATCAGCTCGACCGTCATGCGCGGCAGCGATTGCAGATCATTGATGGCCCAATCTGCATCGCGGCGGAGATCATCGATCGACGGTTCGATAGCGTCGGCGCGCTTTGAACCGGATGCCGTGGCGTCGAAGCTGCGAAAACGCTCGGTAACGCTGGCCTGAGTCAGGCAGAACACGGCGCGGCGATACAGCTGCACGCGGGTACTCTCGTCGTCCAGGTGATCGGCGGGAACCTGTTCCAGTTCGCTGTAGCCCGCGCGCTGTTGCTGCTTGCGCCAGCCTGCCAGCCGATCGTTGACTTCGTTGATGGCGTTCCGCGCCGCTTCAAGCAGTCGCGGCTGGGTGATGGTGCCGTCCTGCCGCATGTCTTCGCGGTACTGTTTTAGGTCGATATCCGGCCAAAAGTCCGTATTTTTGATGACGGTGCTGGCCGGCGGCGTCGGCTGCTTGGCGATGTCGATTTCCAGCGCGTTGTTGGGCTTCTTGTAGCCGGGTGCGGGTTCTATTGCGATGCTGACCATACGTTTTCCTGTAGGTGGGCGGTGGACGGGAGCGTTGATGCGGTTTAAACCTGTCGCGGCTCCCGTGCCGCCCTCGCCGGGGGCGATTCGGTTAACTTCCTGCCTGAATGACTTTTTCCAGCTGCTTGATATCCGTTTTTACGCCGGAGTTTTCATCTTTCAGCAGGGCTTTTTTCAGCATGTCCAGTGCCAGCACGGTGTCGCCGTCCTGTCGCAATGCATAGCCAACAAATTTGAACAGGCGGGCTTTCACCCGATCGGGCATGTCCTGATTTACCAGCAATTGCTGCGCGCGTTGCAGTTGCGCCGTGTTCAGCGGCCGGCCGGCTGAAAGATCGCGCTGTGCACCGGCGGCGATCTCTTCAGCGAGCAGGCAACTGGTCGAACGGTCGAAACCGTCGGGCGCAACCAGATCATGCCGGATGGCGTACTCGCCGATATCAAGGGCATATTCCAGCTCGCCAATATCCAGAAACCAGACCAGCACGCGCATCAGGATCGCATCCTGCCGGCCTGCGTCGCTTTGCAGCACACCGGCCACCCACGGCATGTAAGTAGGCAGCATGCCGCGCTTCAGCTCGGCTTTGGTTTCGTGGGACTCGACGCCGCTCAGCCGCGCCAGATCTTGCTGCATCTTGAACAGCAGCAGGTCGTAGTTGCCAAGATGGCTCAGGCTGGCCGCCTCATCCAGTGAGGCGGAATGCTGCGCGGCAATGTAGTGCTTGTGTCTGCGTGCCGGGCTGCTCATGGATTAGCCCTCCGGGTTTTCCGTTGGTTGCTGCACTGGCTGCTGTCCGGCTGGCGCTGGGGCTTTTGCCTTCAGGATCTGGATATTTTCGATCAGCGCCACGCCCTCGTAGTCTTCAACGACATAGGCTTCGTTGACGGACTCGTAGTTTTCGATGCGGTCGCGTTTCGGGTTGTCGATGATGTGGCGGCGGCGCGTGCCGTCTTGCCAGTAGATCGACAGGTTATCCAGGCGGGTGATAAAAATGGTGTTGTCCGGGAAGAACGGAACACGTACCGCCTGCAAGCCGCCAAGCCGTTTCTGGCTGATGATGATATCGGCGGCTAAGGCTTCAGTGTTCGGCTGCTCCTGGTTGACGAGCGGGAAATATTTGTCCGCCAACAGGGAGCGGCCAACAACGGCGACCAGTTCGGTGTCGTCCTGATACCAAGCGGCGATCAGCTCGTTGACGGCATCCATCACCAGCGCATCTAGGTTGTGATAGTCACCATCAGTACCGATACGAATTTTTTCCGACACGACGCTGCCATTCTCGTCCAGCACTTTATCCATCACCTGCGCTGGCGCTCCCTTGCGGACTTTCTGCAACCAACCGATGTTAACGTCCTGCAACAGCTTATTGACGGTGATATCCGAGGTTTTAGCCCGGCTGATGCCGTTCCAGCCGATCATGATGCGGTCGAGGCCTTGGCGCTTGACGATCTGGTTGCGAATACGGATCTGGAAGTCTTTGAACTTGGCCCAGGCATCCAGCTTGGAATATTTCAGCGCCGTGTCAAAGTTGGTCTGGGTACACACATAGCCCACTTCGTCCAGGCTGCTTGGATCCATCGGCTCACGTTCTTTGTCGTCGGTATTGGTCGTACTGGCGATGGGGCGGTCAATGCCCAGGCCGACTTTAGAGCCGCTCTGTTCGTCAACGGGAATGATGTTGACTTTCTTCAGAAAGCCGCTGCTATCCTGAATCTTGTCTTCCAGGCGCTGCGTTACCGTCGGATCAACGGTGAATTTTGCGGCTACGTCTTCTGGGTCGATGTGGTTCAGGTTCGCGACCTGGCTCAGCAGCATTTTATATTGCTTGCGGGTATTCGGTTTCATTAATTTTTCCTTGTTCCGGTCGTTTATGTCGATACGGTGCCTGTTATTCGCCGTTAGTCCGTCAGCAGTCGGTTAAGACCTTATCGCCACCGCCGGTAGACAGATCGCGGCGGTGGGTAGAACGGTCAGAAGTGCTGAGGGCGGTTTTCAGCTCGGAAAGCTCGGTTTTCGCGTCTTTCAGCTGGCTTTCCAGTGATTCGACGGTGGTTTTCAGGCCGGAAAATGCTTCGACTTTGGATTCAAGCCCTTGCTGGCGTTCCGCGACAAACTCCACCGCCTGATGAACGTCGTCAAAACGGCCGTCATCGGAGTGCTGTTTTTTGCTGAACATGGCCTTGATATGGGTCAGAAGGTTCGGTTTTTCGGTTTCTGGCGCGTCAAATTCCATCACGGTTTCTTCCATCGCCCCGAAGTGCAGCCCGCTGGTTTCTGCCAGGTTGTTGGCGGTGAATTTCATGGATTCACTACCCAGCGACGCCGGATTGTCGGTAAACGCCAGCCCGGTCAGGTAGGCTTTGCCGGTGTCGGCAAATTGCGGGTAATACTCGATGCTGGTGTAAATTTTTTGCCGATCGTTGTTCAGCTTCACCAGCCCATCCGTCGCATCGACCTGCGCCAGCAGCGCCAGCTTGCCTTTCAATTGGCCGGAGGTGATTTCCTGCGCCTTCAGCGCGACGACGTCGCCCTGGGCCTTAAAATCGCTGTTTGGGAAAATGCTCAGGTAGTGCTCAAGGTTGGCGCGCGCCGGGCGGAATGCTGGCGAGAACGTTTCCGCCATTTCTTCGATATGCCGGCGTTCAATTTTGCGGCCGTCACTGGTCGCGCCTTCAACGGCGACGCGGAAAAATTTTGATATTGGCATGGGTAAGCCCCGATCAGTCAGCAGATGGGCCGGTATTGGCCGTGTTTGGCCTATGTTGGCTGGGGCGGGATGACGGGACAACGCGGCGGCTTTGTGTGGTCGATGGCACAAGGCGCTTTAGGGGTGTTGGTTGTGGCGCGTAGGTAGCCTTTCGGTATTGATACGTTGAAATTCAGGCCGATAAAGCATGAGCGCTACTACTATCAGCACCGATCTTGATCCCCGCCGTCAGGCCATGTACCTGTATTGGCAGGGGCTTCGCGTCACTCGCATCGCTGAAATGATCGGGGAGAATCCCGTCACGGTACACAGTTGGAAACGCCGCGACAAGTGGGACGATTATGGCCCGCTCGATCAGATGCAGATCACCACCGCCGCCCGCTATTGCCAGCTGATACTGAAGCCGGACAAAGAAGGGCGCGACCTCAAGGAAATTGACCTGTTGGCGCGCCAGGCCGAGCGGCACGCGCGCATCGGCAAATACAACGGCGGCGGCAATGAGGCCGATCTCAATCCCAACATTGAGAGCCGAAACGCCGGGCCGCGCCGGCGCACGCAAAAGAACGTTTTCACCGACGAACAGCATGCCCGGCTGAAAGAAATCTTTCTCGAACAGATGTTTTCATATCAGCGGCGCTGGTATGAGGCGGGGCTGTCAAAAGATTTTCGTATCCGCAACATACTGAAATCGCGCCAGATCGGCGCAACGTACTATTTTGCACGCGAAGCCCTGATCGACGCCCTGGACACGGGGCGCAATCAGATGTTTGTTTCCGCCTCCAAGGCGCAGGCGCACCAGTTCAAAAACTACATCACGGCCTTTGCGCAAGAGGTCGACGTGGAGCTGCGCGGGGAAACCATCATCCTGCCAAACGCGGCGGAATTGCATTTCCTCGGCACCAACTCCAACACCGCACAGGGCCGGCCCGGCAATCTGTATCTGGATGAATATTTCTGGATCCCCGGCTTCAAGAAACTGCGCCGCGCCGCATCGGGTATGGCGTCGCAAACCCGCTACCGTTCGACCTACTTTTCCACCCCGTCGAGCATGACGCATGAGGCCTATGCCTTCTGGAATGGCACGTTCTTCAACAAGGGGAAATCCAAGGATCGCCGCCGTGAAATTGACGTTAGCTATAAACGCCTGGCCGGCGGCGTGCTCTGCGAGGACAAGCAATTCCGCCAGATCGTCAACATTGAAGATGCGTTGCGCGGCGGCTGCGACCTGTTTGACCTCGACGAGCTGCGAGAGGAAAACAGCGATGAAGATTTTGACAATCTGTTCATGTGCAACTTCATCGACGATACATCGTCCGTCTTCCCGATGGGCGAAATGCAGCGCTGCATGGTGGACAGCTGGGAGCACTGGACGGACGTCAAGCCGTTTGCGTTGCGCCCGGTAGCGTCGCGCGAAGTCTGGATCGGTTATGACCCTGCCAGTTCTGAAGATGGCGACAGCGCAGGGTGTGCGGTCATCCTGCCGCCGCTGGTTGCCGGCGGAAAATTCCGTGTGCTGGAGCGCCATCAGTGGCGCGGGATGGATTTTGCGGCGCAGGCCCGCAACATCAAGGCGCTGACAGAACGTTACAACGTGAGCTATATCGGTATCGACAACACCGGCCTGGGCCGCGCGGTGTCGCAACTGGTGCGCCAATTCTTCCCGGCGGTGAACGCCATCAACTACAGCCTGGAAATGAAAACCGACCTCGTACTGAAGGCCCGAGACGTGATCCGCTCCGGCCGCCTGGAGTTTGATGCCGGCGCGCTGGATATCGCCCAGGCGTTTATGTCCATCCGCAAGCAAATGACGGCCACCGGCCGCCGGGCAACCTATGTCACCAGCCGCGCCGAAGGCGTCAGCCACGGCGATGTGGCCTGGGCCGTCATGCACGCCTTATTCAATGAACCGCTCGAAGGGGCAACCGGTAGCAATACAGGTTTTATGGAGATCTACTAAATGAGCAAGCGCAACCGGGGCCGCAAGCACGCCCAGCCAACGACACAGAAACAGACTGGCGCGCAACACGTCGAGGCGTTTACCTTCGGCGACCCGATCCCGATGCTGGATCGGCGCGAAATTCTGGATTACCTTGAGTGCTGCGTCGTCGATCGCTGGTATGAGCCTCCTATCTCGTTCAACGGCCTGGCGAAGACGTTCCGCGCGGCGGTTCATCACAGTTCACCGATCACGATGAAGCGCAACATCTTAGTGAGCATGTTCAAGCCCCACCGGTTACTGTCAAAGCAGGATTTCAGCCGCTATGCGCAGGATTTCATGGTGTTCGGCAACAGCTTTATGGAGGCGCGTTATAACCGCCTCGGCGGGATAATGAAGTTGGTTCCCAGCCTGGCGAAATATACCCGCCGTGGCGTCAATACGGACTCTTATTGGTTCGTGCAATCGTGGGCGGAGCCGCATCAGTTTGACGATGGCACCATTTTCCACCTGCTTGACCCGGACATTAATCAGGAGATCTACGGCGTTCCCGAGTATCTTTCCTCGCTTAACTCCATTTGGCTGAACGAGGCCGCAACGCTGTTTCGCCGGAAATACTACCTCAACGGCAGCCATGCCGGCTTTATCCTGTACATGAACGATGCCGCGCACAAACAGGAGGATATCGACAACCTGCGCAAAGCGCTGAAGGAATCGAAAGGGCCTGGCAACTTCCGCAATCTGTTCATGTATGCGCCGGGCGGTAAGCCGGACGGCTTGCAGCTTATCCCGCTGGCCGAGGTGGCGGCGAAAGATGAATTTTTGAACATCAAGAACGTGACGCGCGACGATCAGCTGGCGTCCCAGCGCACACCGCCACAGTTGATGGGGATTTTGCCGAATAACACCGGTGGATTCGGGGATGTAGAAAAGGCCGCGCGGGTATTTGCGATTAATGAGCTGGCCCCGTTGCAGGAGCGCCTTTGCGAGCTAAACGACTGGGTAGGGGAGGAGGTGATCAGCTTCAACCCGTATGAACTGCTCAAGAATGACCAATAAGTTATTAGCTTATTAAGTTAGTGGCTTGATGTGTGCGATGTGAACCGCCGAAAGGCGGTTTTTGCATTCTTATGCGACGCTATTCATATCGCATTCATTATCCGTGCGCCATTGTGACATGTCACAGGCGTTTTTTTTTCATTTAAATGTCGCGTCACACGGCTGTTGAAAATTAAAATGTGACGTGGCAGGATAACGCCAAGTCGCCCGCCATGCTCAATGTCGGCACTCAACCCGCAAACGTGGTTTTTGCAGAGATCGAAAGTGATTCTTTGCCAAAAAAACACCGCATATCCTAAGTGCAACAATCCGCATAGTTCATTGCATACCTAATCACCCCTCAAAACCGCACCAGACAAGGCTTTAGCGCCTTTTCCCTACTGCATAAAAAGTGAATTGTTAAGCATGCAGCGTGGGGGCGGGGGGGACGGCACGGAACAGGGGATCGATGGGGATCGTTTTTCCTGCCTATCCGCCGCAAACCCCGCACCGCATTCACCTGCGCATCGCTGCGAGGCGATCAGATTTGATGTGCGATCGTTGGTGCAAAGAAAAAGCGCCTCACTGTGTGGCGTGTAGGCGCTTTGGTGGGGGCGGTAATGTGCGGGTTTCTATGTCGCTGGGCTGGTGCTATTCATTTTTGTGAATATTAATTCATTTCGATTGCGTCATTTCTCCGGTGCTGCTATTCTCGACTGGCGAAGGTTCTACAGCGTTGTCAGCATCAGCCTTTTATAGCCGGTGGTCTGCCAGCATTGTGTGTCGCCTTGCATGCAGCACCCGCCCGGCTCGCCCGGCAACGTGTCGCCGCATTTCCCACAGCTACTTTTACGCAGCTCGGCCAGCTGTTTATGTAACAGCCTGTTGTCTTGTCGTATGAGGCCGATCAGGTATTCCGTCACCTCGTAAGGCTCCCTCGCGATCCGGCGCTGCCGGCAACCTTCCATGATCATCGCCATTTCCTGGCTATCGACGCGCAGGGTTATCGTGGTGATGCCGTTGGCCTTGTCGCGCTGGCGTTGGCTGCGTTTACGTTCTGCTGATGTGGTCATGCTATTCCTCCGATTCCTTTTGTTTTGCCGCTTCTTTTCTCAAATGATTGCCGACAAGCCTTTCCTTCTCGGATACCTGCCGTTTCCATAGCGCAGTAAGGCGAGTCAGCGCGCTTGGTGTAGCCGCTGGGGTCGGTTGCAGGTACAAGCAACCGTCATCCCGCGCTCTATATCGCTTGCCATCAACGATCACCGTTGCCCCTTTGGCCGCCGACTTCAAAATGCTGTCGTCTAGGCTGAAGCCTATCGACTCAGCGAAGCTTTCTATCCGGCGTTCCTGCGGGCTGAGTGGCCGGCGGAGCGTGCCGATCCCCTCATTCGCGCCCGCTGGTCTGTCAGCTGCCGCATCCTGAATGTCGCCCAGGTAGAAATATGCCAGCGCACGCTGCTGCTGTTCCTGGCGAATCTGTTCGCGCCAGCGTGCCAGGCTGTCTGGATCGGGCTGTTTTGCCCTGATTTGGGGCAGATAATCCCCTTCATCAGGCAAGGCGAAGCCCTCGGCGACTGCCGCGTATGGGTTTTTCACTCTTTCTGGCGATGTGCTGCGTATCCGCCGGAGCAACAACCGCCGTTCTTTGTCGGTTAATTGCTCAAAATTGAGGTTTTCAGGTGGTGGCGGTGGCTCTGGTGGCTGTTTGGTTTTTAACCTTTCCGGCGATGCCGTACAGTTATTGACAGAACTCCGAGAGGGCGCAGGCGCGCCCTTAATGTCAACGGCCAGGTCAACGGCACGCGCCGGCACAAACTTCCATTCTGTCGTGCGGGTGATGATTGGCGTGTCTATGCCGACCGGCGGAGAGAACACCCCACGGATCCGGATCACGTCTTCGCCGTAATCGTTCGGTGTTTCTGCCGGCTCGTAGTAGGTGCGCACGACCAGATCATCGCGGCGGACAAACGGCCCGCCCTGGGCGTTGACGTACTCCGCCCACTTTCCGCAGTCGGCGGCATCGTGCACGGCAGCGAATTCGACGCTCAGGCCGACGGCGGTTTCATGATCGGCCATGCGGCGCAACTCACGGTAAACCGTTACCGGCGCACCGCCGATAAACTGAAACTGACGAATTCGCCAGCGGGCCGCCCAGGCAGACACGGCCGGGGCGACTTCCTTCAGCTCTTTGCCGCTGTCGTCGTCAAGCTCGCCGTCCAGCGCATAACCGTCGATGTTTTTGCTGATGTATTTGGCTATGTAGCCGGTGGCGCTGCCTTTCTCCGGGTCGATGGCTTCAGCGTGGAAACGGGCCTTTCTGGTGCGCTCGCTGTACAGCTCGCCGGCGTCTTCCTCGCAGGCGTAGCTGCGCAGAATACTGCGCACCTGTTCCACGGCTTCAGGACGCATGAACAGCAACATATGCCAATGCGGCGTACCGTCGGCGTGCGGCTCGGCCACTCGGATCCCAAAAATTCGAACGTCTTCGCGGTGCAGCTTAGCGCGGGCGCGCTCCCAGACGCCGCGCAGGTAGCGCTGCGTTTCGTCCGGGCTGGCTCCGCGCCATTTTTTATTGCGGTGGCCGTGCTTGTTGGTGGCATGGAAGCGAGAAGGGGCCGTCAGGGTGTAAAACTCCCCCACAAAGCCCATTTCATTGCAGATATTCTCAAAGCCGCGGATGCGCGCCATCAGCTCGCAACGGCGGATCGCCGGATTCGCCACACTGTGATCGTATTTGTCGATCAGCGAAATGCGGTTGCCCTCGTCGTCCTCCAGTTCCATTGACTTGAGAAATTCGCGCGTGCGCCGCTTCTGCTCCCGCCAATCCCCGACCGTTGGCCGGCTGGCGTATGGTGTCGCCTTCTTGCTGACGTGGCCGATCGCAATATGCAAGTGCTCTTTCCAGCGGTCAGCATGCCGGCGCAGGCGGCGCAGCCACCAGTTTTCGGACAGCATGCGCCGCACCGCCGGCCCGGTATTCTCGACCGTCATTTTTTCGCCGTCAGACTGATAGGTATCCAACAGCGGCGGGGTCTGTTTGAATCGGCGGGTCAAGGCAGCTGCGCCTATGTATAGCTCCAGCACGCTCAAGAACTCTGAAGCACTGCCGGCATCTTCATCGATCACGCTTAACTCGCGCTTGATGGTGATCGCGATATCCTTGGCCAACAGCTCGACGTCGGCACGGCTGGCATCTGGCAGCCGATTGAACCGCTGGCACAGATCGGCGTCGATGTTGTTTTCTGAAATGCGGTATTTCTCGTTGACGAGATCAAGCCGTGGCAATACGCGCTCGACAAAGTTTTTCGTCAAGTACGCATTGCCCCGGCGGATGCCCTGGGATTCTTCCAACTGGCTGATGTGGTAACGCACATCGCGCTGTATCAGTTGCGGCTGCTGCTCAAGTAGATGATGCGCGCGCAGAGTGGCGGCGATCTGTTCTTCGGTCTGTTTCTGACTTTCGGCCAGCAGGTCTACAGGTGGCTCGATCGCCGGGCGTGGGGCGTTCCACGGAAAGGCCCATTCAAAAGCAGGCGCGCCGCTGCCAGGGTATGGCAACGGCGGTGATGGTTGGTGACGGCCGCGAATAGGTTTTGTCATTCGCAAACGCCGGCGTAAACGCTGCTGCATGTGCTGTGATCATTTGCCGAACCCAGCAAATCAAACTGGCGGCCGCCATGCGTGGTTAATGCCCAATCCCGATAGGTTTCAATGCCGTGCGATTCGATGGTGACGCATTTGATGCTACGCTCTGCTTTTTTCGGATCCTGCGTCGAAGGGAAAAAGGTAGAGTTTCCATTCCTGGAGCACATCGCTACCAGCTTTTCCCAGCGGGCGACGCGGGCGATCTCTTCGGGCCAACGCTTGAATATTTCCGCCAGTTCCGCTTTGTTCACGTTGACGCACGGCATGCAGCCAACGCGGCCACACCTTTGTTGATAAAGCGGATTTGGCTTGATGCCGTGGTGTTTGGCGATGGCAAACACATCAGCGTGTTTCCAATCCAAGATCGCACGGTAAATGTGCAGCCCTGGGGTGTTGTCAGCGTCGATTTCCCACATTGGCAAACCGGCCCGATCTGGTGATTCCTCGGCGCGTACCCCTTGCCAGCTGATTACCTCGTCATAGTCATTTAACAGCGGGACGACAACCTGATCGCGAATGGGATTATGCTTCAGCTCAAAAGAGCAGAAACGGGCCTTTGTCGATGGGAATCGGCCTTTCCACATGCACAGATCGAGGAATGGAATATCTGTCGGGTGAAGGGTGTCGAGCGCCACCCGAATAATCTCGGCGGCTTGCTTATCGGTAAATCCGCACTCAGTTACCAGAGTGACCGGCCAGCGTTCGGCGATAAACTGGCGCTTCCCGGCCATTCTGTCGGTGAAATCCGCCTTTACGCGCTGGATTTCACCCAGCTTGCTTTCCAGGTAGTCCAGGTATTTCATCGTTTCCGGGTGTTCGTGTCCGGTATCAGCGAAAACCCGCACGGCCTTCGCTCCGGCGTCGGCGGCCAGCAGTGATTGCGCCAGGCTGTCTTTGCCGCCGGAAATGCTGATCACGTTGATCGCATCCATAGCGAGGATGCGATCGTCGATTATTGCCGTTCCGGTTGGATATGAGATAACGCGCGAAGGCATCAGCATTTTGCTGGCCCCTGCTCTTTGAAAGGCAGCATGACACCCGCCTTATTCTCTATCGCTTGAACAACAGCGTCCTCGTCAGAGAAGAACGCATTCATTCTTTGTGCTGCTCGACATAGCCCTATGACCATGTCAAAGAAAAATGCTGCTGCCTCATCGCTATAGGGGATCTCTGTATAACCGGTACTCTCTTTACGCAGCCGGACAAAGCTATCTAACCGATAAGCATGCTGATATTTCTCTTTGTCCAAATAATCCTTGGATCTGCTGAGAGCGACGTATTTGATGGTGCTTCCGCGTACGGTGGTGTGCGTTTGCTTAACCAGAACGGTGGCACCCACACCAACGCTATAAACATCTTGATGGTCACCGCTTTTGGCATTGGATTCAGCCCAGTCACCCAAGGCGCGATCGTTGCCGCCTACAGCCCCAGGGCTATTACCATTCGGATAAATGCTGTCATCGGCGTTTTGCCAAAAATGACATGTAGAATTGAACGTGTATCTAATGACCAATTGTTCAGTCACAGTTGTTGAAAGCAGCGCCTTGGCCGCTTCTGCAACACGCATTTTCAATGTTGGCAAATGCAGGCATCGAATAAAATATTCTGCTTCATCATCGGTGCTTCGTGCTTTGGATGGCCAGCGAGAACCCAAATCGACTTCTGCATAATTCTGTGTCGGACGCAGATCCAACGCCTTCAGCGTGTCGTGGATTTCCTGGGGAATGATCATTTCAAAGCAGCCCGTTTTAGGGGTTACTGAACACGGAATATTGGCGCTGAATACCTCGCCAGTTGGGCCTTTTTCATACAGATTGAAAGCAGGTAACTTCGCCATTACTTGGCCTCCAGAGTCGCAATGATCTCGCCAGCTGTTGCGCGACTGGCAGCTTTGGCGCTGACAGAACGGCGTGCGGTGGCGGTGGTGATGGTGAAATCGGAGTACAGCGCCCGCGCGGCGTCGGTTTCGCTGTTCGAGGCTACGACGTGGCGGCCGCGTTTTGCCGCAATGCGCAGCATGCGCGCCAGTTTTCTCTGCTGTTCGCTGGTAAAGCCGTCGGTGTGGTAGCTGGTGAAATTGGCGGTTGCGCTGGCCGGGATGTAGGGCGGATCGCAATAAATCACGTCGCCGGCCTGTGCCATCCTGATCGCTTCCTGGAATGCGCAGCACAGGAAAATCGCCTTTGTGGCCTGCGCCTTCTCAGAGAAAGCCCGGATCTCGTCTTCGGGGAAATAGGGCGCTTTTCGATGACCGAACGGCACATTAAACTCGCCGCGCAGGTTGTAGCGGCAAACGCCATTGAAGCCGTGGCGGTTCAGGTAAAGAAACTGCGCGGCGCGGTACAGGAAATTACTGTCGCAGCGCAGATTGAAATCGGCGCGTACAGCGTAGTATCCGGCCTCGCTGGCGTGCCCCCTGAACAAGTTGCGCGCTTCGCGGATCAGGACGTCCGGCAGGTTTTTGGCGACGTTGTGGAAGTTGATTAGATCGCTGTTTATATCGCACAGCAGATAGCTTTCGTAATCGGTGTTGAGAAACACCGCGCCGCTGCCGACGAACGGTTCAACCAGCCGTTTACCGGCTGGCAGGTGCTGGCGCAGCGTGTCGATTATGCTGGCCTTGCTGCCCAGCCATTTCAGGGCTGGGCGGTTCATAGGTCACCGCCTTCGACGCTGGAATCGACAATCTCGAAGCCGATCAGCACCATGCCGTCATAAATTGCCCCGATGGTGTCGGGCGCAACCAAAGCATTGATGATGCCCACCATGCCTATGAGGTAGTGGCCATCATAAAAGCCAACCGATGTTTCTTTAGCCATTTTCTCAGAGCAAAAGACACGGTTATTGACCAGTGCTGTAATCGCGGCGTGGTCTACCTGCAATAACCTGTTAAGGATATCGACAGCTTTCTGTGCCGTAATTCTGTGCGATGCGAGGCGATCACTTCCGGCCGCCATTGCCTTAATCACGCCGAGAGTGGTCAGGCAGTCTGAAAGGGCGCGATGCGGCGTTCCTTCAATAATGACTCCTTGCTGTTCAGCGGCGGCGGTTAACTTCTGCCATTTGTACCCGCCGCGCTCGCTTTTCTGGCCGTAGAATTCGGCGTAGGCCAGCATTGCGCATTCAAACGTTGGTCGCTCAATATTTAAGTGATCAGTGATCCACCAATCGTCATTGGTCTGATCTAACAGCCGGGTATCATAGTCGCTGTTATAAATCACAACCTTTCGGCCGCTGATAAGCTGATAAAACTTGGTGTATACGCGTGGCCACGATGGCGCATCCGCGACCATTTCGTTTGTAATTCCGTGAATGGCTGTCGCGGATGCAGGGATCACGCTTCGCGGTTTTACCAGCGTGTTCAGCAGAACCCGGCCGGCAGTGTCGATGATGGTGACTTCTACGATCTCGGCGTCATCGCCAAGCCCGGTGGTTTCGGTGTCCATAATCAGAACGTTGTCGCGCAGCCATTGCTGCGCTTGCTGTTGTGGTGTCATGGTTTACCCCTTGAAATGACGTGATTTTGCTTCTCTGGTGGCCTGGCAGTGCACGCAGGTGCTGACGCCATGAATCAGGCGGCGACGCTGCTCAGGGATGGATGCTCCGCATTCTTCGCAGTGAAATGCAGAAGGCCCGCAAGGTTGCGGGCGGGCGTTTTTGATTTGTGCGTCAAGGATTAGCTGATGCCGTTCCTGTGCCATGTCGATTTGATCGGCCATTGGGCGTCCTTAGTCGTAATTGCGTTCTTCAGGCTGCAAACACTGGCGATTGAAGGCTCGGCAGAATTTGCAGTAACGGTAGGCGAGCAGGCCGACCAGCCCGAAAGCCACGACGGCCAAAATGGCGGCGATGACAAAACATAACTTCATCATTTCGCGGCACCTTCTTGTTGAGTGCCGATTTTTTGGCGGGCGTAAATCCAGCTTTTCAGCATGGAAAGGATTTGATCGCGGGTGGCGTTGTCGGCCTCAAGGCGTTCAATCCTCGTGCTCAACAACTCCAGAAGTTGCAGCCGTGAAACGCAGCGGGCATCCGCAAGCAACTTCATTAATTCGGCTTCGTTCATAAAAACCCCCTGAATTCAGGATGTAGGAAACCCGCCACCAAAAAGGCGGCATTTTTTTATTTCGGGTGGTGGATATATTTCAGTAAGCGCTGAATGTGCCCACTGAAATATATGCCGGGTTTTAGCCATGCCCGGCGCATGAGAAGGTAATCGCCTGATCTAAGCAGCCCATTCTTTTGTAAGGACGCAACCGGATTTCATTACCTATCTGGGAGCACACCCAGGACGCCAATCCCCCACACGTTGATGGGAGGGTGCGCTCTCAGATAGGGCCGGGCTTTCCCGGCTCAGGCGGACTGTTCAACCGCTCGCGGGTGAGGAATATCG
>Ga0308162_1001734_pt1 | contig 16221 bp, 16 predicted proteins | sample PhySR2_FD_201370 | JGI IMG/M metagenome (GOLD analysis project Ga0308162, IMG submission 201370) | Phyllosphere microbial communities from UC Gill Tract Community Farm, Albany, California, United States - DLSLS.R2 | ecosystem: Host-associated > Plants > Phyllosphere > Unclassified | place: USA... | reverse complement strand
GTATCCTGAAGATAGAAGTGGCCAATCAACGGTTGGGTAACGATACTAAGCTCGGGATCACGTTTTTTTGAACAGCGGCCAAAAATGCACTCGGCTTGCCACTGACTTTCAGGTACATAGATGAGATCGGTAAATCCCTCATTAAACTCATCCCATTTTATGATGACTGGCTGATGAGTGTAGTATTGTGCAATATCAAAAAGGGGATAATAACTAGGGTAAATCAAAAATAACTTGATATAGTTAAATTCTGTGACAGAAAGGAACACTAAGCCAGCGAAAATGAATGGCAGGGAAATAACTTTCGCGACATCTTTCCAACGGCGTTCCCAAATAGATGTAACAAGTTCGCATATTAACCACATTGCCCGACTTATTAATATTAAAGTGCCCCCTATTAAAGAAAAGATAAATGTACCAGAAGACACAGATGTATAAGCCATAATCATCAGGAGTGCAATCACACAATCAGCGGTAAGCTAATTAAGCCTTTGATATTAGATGGCGCTTCATCGTCTTTTTGCATTTTTTATTACTCATCATCGGTAATGTTATTTAGCAGGATCGTGATTGAACGTCTGGCTTCGCTATTCGCCGTATCCGCCGGCATGTTAAACGCATGTTGGTAGTAGTGTGTCAGCTCAATAAGGCTATTCTGGTAGCCTTCAGTATGCTGCTTGATAAACTGCTGTGCGTCGTCAGATAAGCTATTTTTTCCGTATTGGATGGACTTTAAAAACTTCATGCTGTGACTTAACGTGGCTGAAATTTCCGCCCGTGTAATGGCATAAATTGTAAAACGAATGGTCCCTGTGCTAACAGGGGTGGCATCTTCCGCCAGATGAATAAATTGCTTAAACAACGGCAGTGTGGGTTGAGTTTGTTCGCAGTCACTGATGGGGGTTCGGCTGTCAATTGCACCACCGGCCAGCGGTTCCAGCCAGACGATATTTTGTGGATGCCGTAAAAATGCCTCGCAGGGGATAATAAGTGATTCTGGATTATTTTCGGCAATGAGCCAGAGAAACATGCCGAAGTTGTTGGTATTTTCTGCTGCGCTTTCTGCATCAGGAATTTTATCTTCGAATATGTGGTTATCTGTTACTTCGAAAGCGGGTCGAATGAGTTCGGTGACCTTATTATGCCTGGTTGAACCTGCTGGAAGAGAAGTAAACTGATAAATCGCTTCGTATATGTTCACTAACTCGGGATTTGTTTTACGGATTTGCTTAATGGCTTCGCCATGATGGGTATAAAGAACCATGACAGCGAGTTCAAAAAGCCGTTGATCGTAGTATCCTTCAATGCGTTTTTCTTGAGGGTCAGTGAGACACATTTTAGTCAGGTTTTTTAACCATTGCCGTTGTGCGGTAATGAGCCCCGAAGGTCCGGCCGTGGCGTTTTTTTTCGCGAGATCAAAAAAATGCGCCATTAACCGATCTTTTGCCGATAACGTCTGGCTCTGACAAATCACCTTTTCGATTGCGCTGGGATGCGCACATGAAAAACTGGGGGCGGCACTCGCCTGAAATGCCAGCATCAATCCTGACATGAGTAACGCCAGTTTTATAAAATATGCGACCAGGCTGAAGCCAGTTTTCATCAGGATACTCTGAGTAAATAATTGTTATCTCAAGAATAAGCCCAAGAAGGCGTGTTGAATATAAACCCGGATTAAACGATCTGATTTGATGCGGGCAAGGTTGCTTTGCCAGTGACTCAACCTTATGCTGATGACGGGTAAAGTGAATTTACCTGACGACTCGGGGTGCCCTTCTTTGTGAAGGCTGAGAAAAACCCGTATTACCTGATCTGGATAATGCCAGCGTAGTCCTGGCAATTGTCCGCATTATAAATCAAAAGCTTATCTCCGATTTTTTGCTCCATTTTGTTTAGCCGATCACATCGAGGCTCACCAAATGGGACACAAAACCATACGCCACACAATCAAACGTAACGGGATCTATTACGTCCGTTTTCGCTTACCCGATAATAAATTCTTCCGACGGTCACTAGAGACGGATAGCCATATTCAGGCTCAACAACTGATGTCTTTAGCTTCTCCTGTGATTCCGTTTGTTCAACGTGGAACTATCCATCCGGATCAGTTCGGTGATCGCTTGTTTGAGTTCGGCAATCGCCTGAAACAGCAAAATGAGCGCTGGCTGACACAGCAATTTTTCAATGACGAGCGTCGTGATAGCGAAATTCAATCGGCAATAGTGCATGAGTACCGGGAGCCTGTTACCCCGGCGAGAGTCTCTCGACCACAAAAGCAAGCTGAACCAAAAGAAGTGCTTACGCTGGCTGGCGCATGGAACATGTACAAAAAGGAGAAGGCCCAAAACTGGACGAAGGCTATCTCTCAGGCCAATGAGCGCTTTATGGAAGTCCTGTTTATTGTCCTCGGTCCAACAACCGATGTAACGATGATCACCAAGCAAGATATTAAGCAGGTGATGGAAGTTATTGAGAATCTCCCTAAGCGTGTTGTGCAGCCTTATCGGTCGATGTCTGTCCAGCAACTGATCGAGTGTGATGATGTTTCCCCTGAAGATCTGGTAGGGGCTGAGTCAATCCATAAACACCTGAAGATCTACAAATCCCTGTTCAAAACCTTCCTGACAGACAATAAGGATATCTTGGAGAAGTCTCCGACTGATGGCGTAGTAGCGGCGCCATCCAAAGCGAGGTTTGGTGCATACAGTGCGGCAGAAATGAGAAAATTTGTGGGCTGGGCGCTCAAGCAACCTGAAGGCTGGGAAAAGTGGATCACGTTGTTGCTTGCATATACTGGAGCCAGAAGGGGGGAGATCGCGAAGCTGGAGAAGTCACAGATCAAATTCGATGAAGACAGCCAGCGGCACTATCTCCTGATCGCAGAAGGGGGGCTGGGGAAAACTGAGAACGCCACAAGGCAGGTGGCGATTCATCCCAAACTGATCGAATGGGGTTTCCTCGATTTCGTTAATCGTCAGTGGAAGGAGAAAATTTTCTCGCCTGTGTCGGGGAAGAACATGCCGAAGATCGGCAAAGTTTTAGCTGACGTTCGAGAGCAGCTTGGTATTCCGTATCTTGATGACTACGGACAGCGGCGATTGGTGCATAGCTTCCGGCACACAATGATCTCAACCTGTTTAGCTGGCTGGGTAGGAAACTTGGCGCACTTGCAGCAGGTGGTCGGTCATGAGAAGAGTGGGTCGGGCATCACCAAACGGTACTTGCATACGTTCCCGCTGTCCACAGTTTGCTATGTGCTTGATGGGTTAGATTGGAAATGATTCAAACAAATAGATTAGGGAGAGTTGTAAAACCCCACATGATTGATTTTCATCACAGTCAAGATAGAATGTTCCTACTTACCTGCCGGGGGCTAATGACATGAATATTCGGGATTTTATAGGACAGTACCGTAACCATCCTGTACTTTTTATCGGGGCAGGTGTCAGTTTGCGATATCTTAATAATTCACATACTTGGGACGGTTTGTTAAAGCACATTGCTTTTGAGTTAAAGGGAAATAACGAATTTTATCTAGATATCAAAGCTGAATGTCAAATTGATGGGAAGTATAACTACTCCCTAATCGCAACTAAATTGGAAAAGGCTTTTAATAAGGCTTTAGGCGAAGATAGGAATGGGAAGTTTGAAGATATCAACGATATCTTTTATACTGAGATGGAACGTGAAAATAATTTAAGTCGATTCAAAATTTATATTTCTAAACTGGTTGAAAATTTAAACTATCGAGAAGAAAAAAAAGAAGAGTTAGCAGAGTTAAAGAAAATAAGGAAAAATATAGGCTCTGTCATCACCACTAATTATGATGGCCTCATTGAGGATGTATTTGGGTTTGAAGCTCTGGTGGGTAATGATATTTTATTGAGCAATCCTTATGGTTCAGTTTACAAAATACACGGTTGTAATAAAGATGCTTCAAAAATAATTATAACTGAAGATGATTACTCTCATTTTGATAACAAGTATGAATTAATTCGTGCTCAGCTTCTCTCAATATTCATACATAACCCCATTATATTTATGGGTTATGGTATTGGTGATGAAAATATCAAAAGTTTGCTTAAAACCATTTTCACTTATGTCGAGCCAAATTCACTTACGGCTCAAAGGATAAGAGATAACTTTCTTTTAGTGGAATTTGAACAAGGCTCAATGTCACATGAGATAAGTGAGCATGATATCGATTTAGAAGGTTTTTCAACAATAAGAATAAATAAAATAAAGACTGATGATTTTGTTGAGATTTATCGTTCTTTATCAAATCTAAATTTGCCTGTGTCTGCGATGGATATAAGAAAGGTCCAAAGTATCGTTAAAGATATATACTCTGGTGTTCATGATGACGGAACAAGTATTAAGGTTAATATTACTGAGGATATTGATTCTCTTAATAACAGCGACAAAATATTAGTGATTGGCTCAAGTAATTCTATCAAATATGAGCATAAAAATTCCGCAAGTTTTATGTCAGATTATTTTGATATTATTGATGAATCTAATCATCAGTTATTACAACTTATTGATAAGATCAATATTGCTTCAACTCAGTGGTTCCCAATATATGGGTTCTGTCAGATTTGTCATGAACTTGATAAATGTGAACCTCTTAAAGCACAACAAAGAAGAAAAATTGAAGATTATCTTGCAGGTTTGCCAGTTTCTGTTTATTCCGCACATGATAATATAAGTGATATATATTTCGATGATTCAATAACTCGTACAAATAAAATAAACGCTATAATTTGGTCTGCTTGGAATGAGATGATTGATCTTGATGAGGTTGAGATGCTTTTGCGATCAATGCCGGATAAGAGAGGAACTGATTATCGGCGATTGCTTTGTGTATATGATATTAAAAAATATACTGAGTGATGCGATTGATAATAATATAATCTGATTATAACACATCTCTATTTGCAACCTAGATGAGAGTGGTTGATATCACTCTTATTTTTACTTTTCGTTGTCCGAGGTGGAGAATGTGCGAGAGTAGGGGCAGGACCGTGAGCTAGTCACCAATGTAAACAGATAAATGCTGTTTTCGTAAGTGCAAAGCCGCTTCCCGCCCTTTAACTCTTGTTCGTCGGGGTTGCTCATGGTGATTTTTCCTGCCGTAGCATTAAAAGTCAGTAACATACTGCAAATCAAAAGAATACTTCTCATATCTCCCCCCTTGAATCCCAAGATGAGTAAACATCTCTAACGATTATAGTAACTCCATTGATCAATTTTATCGATCGATTTTTTAATTTTGATCGATTAAAGTAATTAAATGCGTCAAGGCTACTGCCGATGATGTACTAAATCTATCCAGCTATGGAGGCTGTTTTGAAGAAGATTCTTGCGTTACCTCTGATGTTCTTTTCCTACTCCTCCTTCTCTGAAGGCGTACCTCCTGCAGAAGTTCAGCCATACTCTGAGTACCTGGCGACCTATGTCAAAACGCTGATTACTGTCAGTTGTGAGCAGGCGCTTAAAGGTGGTTCTGAGGACGCACTGATAAAGCAGGCAACGCAGGGAATGAAGAAAGATACCTCGAGCTACTATGCTGTTTACAATTCAGTGATAGATGGCGATAGCGCCGGACGTGCGCTCAAAGCTAAAGGACGGTTGGTAACGAAAGATAAGATCGCCATTGATAGCTGTGGTGGTTTCGCTGTCTATGCTCTGTTACAAAAGGATTTCAGGGAAATGGTACTTGCGGAGCTAATGTCTCCGACCCAGCAAGAAACCGACACCGCAAAACAGGAAGCGACAACTTCCGATGACAGCGTTTATAGAGCAACGGCAAAATCTCTGGCTGCGCTGTACGATGAAAACGAAGTCGCAGCCGACGACAAGATCGGTGGGCGCAAGGTGGTAGTAACTGGAATTGTTCAGGATATAACCAAAAATTTTGCGAATGATGTCGTTCTACGTTTAGAAAGCGGTAATCGGTTCATGCCTGTTAGCTTGAACATGGCAGATTCAGAGAAGCAGCAAGCCTCGAAGTTGAAGAAGGGGCAGAAGATTACCGTTACTTGCGAAAAGATGCAGCTTTTCATCGGAGGGCCGTCTGGCGGCAACTGCACGTTTAACTAGTACATCATACTCCTGCCGGGTAGTATTCCCGGCAGCTTTTCCAATCCCCGCCGCGAAGAATCTGCAATACTCTCTTTCACACAACATTCTAATGCAGAAATATCTCCGCTTTCTTTGGCGATCTGCTAAGTAGAACGATTAGCCACCTAATTATTTACAGGATCTATGGCGAATATCGTTAGGGCTACACACCCAGCGACGTACTTCACCACGCTGTGCCGCAGAGCATCGCGACAGGAAAAGTTGCCACATCAGGGCATTTCACTGTTCGTTTTCTGGTCAATTTAACATAATGTTTCTTATAAGTACTTGACCGGAATAGTCAGGTATTGCTTTTCGGAACGTTGACGCGAAGCAGAGCAATCAGTAGCTATTTCACCAACAGAAGGGAGGCAGTCGAGAGGATTTGGGGAGAGTTCTCTTGTTCAGGGATTTTGTTTGAGTTTGCGAGTTCCTCGCACAATTTCAGGTTTCAGACCTTTGAGCCTGCCAGGGTGTCAAACCCGATGAAAGTACAATTCCCTCTTTGCCAGCAGGCACAGAACCACTACAACGACATTAACACAACAGGCTGAAGGTCAGCCATCGATAGGCGATAGTCTCCCGGCCAAGCCGTCAATGTTCAGTACCATTCCCACACCAGCGCAAGCAGGCCCACCAATCCCTTCCCTGGCTTCATCAGAAGCCCACCGTGGCACGTTTTCCCGCCAAGAGTAAACTAACTCAACGATAATCTACGGCCTCACACAGCGCGTTGCAGGCGGCTCAATGGGCCAGAAATCGGCGGATTTTCAGAATGTTGCGAAGATAGTTTATTTTTAAGTTCTCGAAGGGCGGAACAGTGATTGTGTTTAGCTGCACCTTGAGTGGCAGATTTGTCGAGGCTGCATCAAGTCTGGGATCGGCGGAAACATCACTGTATTGGTAATAATGCTTGCTTGTCTCCCATTCTGGTCATACTAGATGTTTATCTGGCATATATACGGAATTTAATGCGTATTTAATGGAGTTTGTTTTCTTAGTAGGTATGGCATGAAATCATTCACCAAATTTTCACAAAAAACCAGTATGAGGTTGCCAATCTTCGGCCTGTGAGGAGAATGGGTGAGGTAGGGAAGGATTTCTCCTGTGGCAAGAGACGGTTCATTCTGATGGAGCACACCGTGTCCGTGGTCACCAAGCGGAAATCCGTTGCAAAGTCTCTTCTGTCAGAGGGGATGGATGGGGTATACCGGTTTTAACAGATGATGTTTACCGATTATTACCGAAAGGGTGTACCTGTTATAACAGGGGAAGGAATACCGATTATAACCAGTAACAACTATATGTTTACGAGATCCCTACAAAATCTTTGACAAGATCTTAAAGTCAAAATCTTAAGATCAAGGTCTGGAATAGTTATGCGTCTATTTTGTTGGTGCTGTTAATGTTGATTGAACAGGCTTCGCCACTTCAGATATGTGTGTGGTAAGAATCTCTCTTCGATGACGCGAACAGACCCGCCATCTCGTGATCTTCTACCCTCGTTAACCCATCGCTACGCTCTGTGACTCGGGTAACCCGACAGCCGACGGCAATCTGTGTGGGTATGCGAACTTGTTCGCCCATGTGATGCGAGCACGGCGCAGAGTGAGACGTATTCGAACGGCCTGACTCCGGGGGCGCGAGCATCCAATGATACCGCTTACCAATGGCCCTCAGTCGCTCAAAGAGCGTCTTTCTCTGTGCGTTGGTGACTTTGTACCGCTTCGCTTGCAGCGTTGAATCTGGAGCGTCTCAGCGCGTTTTGTGACTCGCTTGGATTGACGATGGTGTTTAGATGCTGTATGTCGCTGGCTTGTTTTTGAAATTTACAAAAATAATCTTGACTTCCAAGTAAACACAAAAACAAATCTTGACAAAGTACGTTTTAACTGTTAATATATCCATACTGAATGAATAAACACTAATCTGAAAATACAGGAGACCATTTGAGAATAGCCGCCATCGACTTCAATGTCGCAACCGCAGAAGACATCTACAACGCATTAGTTCACAACATCATCACCACTTCCGCACTTTACAGCTTCCAAAACCGTGTTGGAACCAACAAACGCAACACGAAGAAAGCCCTTGAGATGATCCGCCAGTACAAACTGGAACAGAAGCGTAATGCTCGTCATCGTCAGGCAATCAAAACTATTCTCAAGTCCGTAAATCCTCATATCGCGAACGGTGAAGAAGTCACAGACATCTTTTCTGATGTAATTAACGGGTATATCTGTCTTTATCGTGACCGTATTGGAATTGATCTGCATGAAAAACAGGTGCTGTCGCTGATTCTCTCTGAGGCTCGCGAAGAACTCAAAAAGCACGGCATTGATCCCGAGAAATACCGCTAACTAGCCTTTTTCGTCCCTCTGCTGGCAGCAAAGCCATCATACGAAACCGCCTCAAACAAGGCATATCACATAAGCAAACGCAGGCCAAAGGCCAGCCAGGACCCTGATTACATAACGTAATCGCAGGGGCGCACCCGTTTACCTTTTGGGAGGGAACTTGAGATGAAGCTGACTTTTAGCAATTCAACGATGGACGCAATTATGCAGGAATGCCGTCGAACCGGGACACCTGTTGCAACGTTCATTAACAGACTCGTGGATGCCGAGGCCGAACGCATCCGAACCAACATGAAGAATTCCATTGAAGGAGAGAACAATGACCGAGAAAGCAGAAACTAAAACGAACTTCGACCAGACTGCCAGCCCGTTAAAAGGCATCAAAAACATCATGACACCTGCCGGGGCAGTGATGCATGTAACTGATACCGATCTCAAGTGGTTCAACCACTTTTATACCTTTGAGGCACAGGGCAAGAAGTGTTACCAGAGCATTAAAACAATAGCTAAGGAGATGCGCCGAGCCGTCTCAGTAGCGCAGGAGAGGATCGACAAACTGCAAGCGCTGGGCCTTCTGGAAGTAGGTAAAGAGACCTTTAAGGATGGGTGGCGCAATAAATACTCCTGTACGCCTATTGATGTCATCGTTTCCCGTATGATTGACGCGCCAGTGACACCGCAGGATAAGCCGCTAAAAAAATCACAGCTCAATTCCTTGCTGAAGAAATCCAGAGAAGTTGATCCCCAGGCTGTTAACCGTGGGATCAGGGCGATGGCAAAAACTATCGCAAATCGTGATCTCTCTGATGATGAGGTGATGCAATTTGCCTTTCAGATCGCGGGAGATAAATTAGCCGCGCTTGGCTGGCCTATCGAAATAATCATTGAGGAGAGTAATGATGAAGATGAACAGCAATCCGCTACTGATGCCCCTGAGACTTTCGCGCCTGCTGCTGGAGTCGGACAACTTGTATCTGACATTTATAGCGATCGGCATGATGATGTTTCCGGTGATCATGCGGTGAATAAGGATGAAATCGCAATCTTTGATGAAAATGGTGTGGTTACTGAAGAGTTTATCAACGGTGCAGATAACCCGAGAATCGGACGCAACGATGATGAAACAGTGAAAAATTATCAGTACACCTACGCCAGAGCGAAAACTGAACAGGCGTACAGAGATCGCATATTGTCCCCGGAGGCGATTTCTAACAGTTGGTCCAGTTGGTTCAATGCCGCTCGACCTGAGCACATTCCAGCGCACTTACTGCCGACCAACTCACTACCATCTGAGCCGCCGTTAGTCTCCGACGAAGAAGAATTTGAAGAAGAGGGATTCGATGCTCCCTGTTAACATTTGGAGGAAAATTGTGTGACACCGCCAACGGCTTGAAAGCCGATACCCCAGATTTAGAGCGCTTCTTCAAAAAGCGCCGCCGTGAAGATAGCATTGTTAAAACCGCAAAAATTCTTCTCGTCCAAGGAGTTACGCCGGGAAAAGTTGCCTTGCTCCTACGCCTCGATCCTGAATTTGTGGCTGATCTCGCGAAGACCTGGAATCCCAAATTCCGCAAGGTGAAATACACCAGTCAATGGACGACAAAGCTAACTGTGCGCCAATACTTTGATTCAGGCGCGATGCTCAAAAAAATCTGTGTTGACCTGCAATTACCCCTGTTTTCTGTGATCACTCTTCTCCAACGTGACGGAGTCAGTGATCAGGAAATGGCATCTCGAATGCCTGAGAGCGACGATCAGTTGTTCATTGAGTACCGGAAGACGATAGCCCGCAAACAGGCAGCGCCCCAACGCCGATCACCACGCCTGCATTACTGAACAACCCCAGACGGGAACCTTGACCCTATTTGAAATTTATCCTTTCTGCCGTTATCGGTAGCCGTTCTCCTATGGCTTCGTGACGGCCTGGACCTCTAAAGGAAATGCCACAATGAAAAACATCGAACAAATCCGGGCCAGTATCCTGGAAGCAATGACCGCAGGAACAGACGAACCGGAAGACCTGAATAAAAGCGCTGAAGACGCACTTTCGGAGGCGGTGCAGAACTATCTCACCGCTTCGACTGCTACAGCCAGTGAACCAGCCTCGAAAGCAAAGACCATGAAAGAGAAGGGGATCGCTCTCTGTCACCAGATGCAGGGATATAGCGCAAATCTCCGTCCGGTCAGTCTATTAATGAAGGGTAGGCTCGAAGATTTGACTAATGAACAGTGGTTAGCGCTAAAGTATTTAGGCTACCAGATCAACAAATTAGCTCAATATGAGATTAACGGACTCGAGCTAAATACGGCGGAGTAAACCGCCGGTTGCCGCAGATAGGCTTATTTGACAATGCTTAAATGAGGTGGTCGTTTATGCTTGAACGACGACGAAAGGCCGTCACCCGCTATGGCCTCCATGAAGAAGCGATTGTTAAATGTGAGCGCGCCTATTTCATCAGCAGGGAAACGCAGCTGTTTGAGGATTTCGGCACGCTTTACTCCCTGAGAATGCAACGATGAAAAGACTTTTTCCAAAATCAATGACTTCTCTCGTTCTGCCATCCCCTGGGGTTCCCCAGTACGGTAGCCACGGCGGTTGAGTTCTATTGCCAGTTGTCGGTAATGCCATTCAGAAGATAAACCAACATCAAAGGTACGTCGAACTAAAGCCGCCAGGGAAACTTTCCAATTTTTCTTCAATAAAACAAGCTGATCCAGGCTCGGCATCCTGGGAACTGAGGCTAAGATGCTACGTTCAGGCATCAATAACGCCGAAGCAAAGCGATCTGCATCCTGTTCAGCTTGGCGACCATTGTTGCTGGAGTGTTTGTGCAGAACCAAATGACCAAGCTCATGAGCAGCGTCAAAGCGGCTGCGTTCTGGAGTTTTCATTGTATTCAGCAGAACAAAGGGTTTTTCGTCCATCCAAAATGAAAAAGCATCTACTTCAACGCAATTCTCGGCAAGTGAGAATACCCTGACGCCATTAACTTCAAGCAAATGAATTATGTTCGAAATGGATAGTTCACCAATACCCCAAGCTTCTCTAACTGCTCTAGCAGCACGCTCCGGCTCAGAATATCCATCGAAACTACAATCAGGAATGTTGGGTTTCGGTAACTTAAACTGCCCATCAATCCATGCCGATAATTCTTGTGCTAGTTTGCCTGCGCCAAGTGCTGAATCACGCTTTTGTGCACTTAGCTTTGTCATAGCACGGAAACTGACAGCTTCGGGGGTTAATGAAGGAACATCCCGATCGAAGAAAAATTCGATAGGATATTCCAAAACGGAAGAGATTCTTTCCATGCTGTCGCTGGCAATTGGCTCGAAGATGCCAGCTTTTTCATAGTTAGAAATGGTCTTGCTGGTTAATCCAGCTGCTTCAGCTAGCGCTCTTTGAGTCAGGCCTCTCCGTTCTCTTGCTATACGTAAACGCTCTGAATTAAACATGGTGCATCTTTAGCCTGTCTTCAAAATTTCAAGATCGATATCTGGTGTAAACTGAGGAGTCTCACCACCCTGAACCATTGGATCTGGCTGATGGATATCAAGTATCAAACGAGTAGAAAAACTGTTAATCACATTTTTGTTATTGTAGGAAACTGGCCGGGACAGCTCCGCGCGAATACTTACACGGTTGAATTCATCCAGTTCATCAAAATCGTAAAGTAAGAACCATAAGTCCCGTCCGATTTTATTCGGAAGTAATGGGACAATCTCACCTTCTGGAAGCTCTAAATCCAATTTGAGCTGGTTATCATCCAGCATTAATTTCCCTTGGCCCGGGTTGTTATTATGGATTAACCCCATGAGTTCACGAGTAAAGTCTCCCTTCTTCATACGTGACTCAGGGTAGCCGTGAACCAGACCTGTCTGATCGCAGCCACGGCAGAGATAAATCGCCACCTTTTCACTAATAGTTAATTCAACGTTTCGTAGAGACAATCGCTTGTATCCCTTCGGCGCAAGGATATCTCTAGCAGCGCTTACCCCTTCACCGTAAAAGTATTGCCCGCGAGACGTTACAGGGTGATTTTGTGTCGTGGAATAGCGACCAGACAAACCACGCTCAAGAATACGTATAAGCTCGTTTTGACTGAGATTCAGAGGTAGTAAGTAAGATTCGATATCATTCGGATCAGCCAATACTACGGTTTTTTCGAGATTATGGGAGTACATCGGTAAAGGCCTCATGATTATTTTCTGTTTTTTATACCTCAATTGAGGGAGGAAAACAAGAAAATAACTGGATGAATAGACAGACATGACTTCCACCATCCTTTTAGATTTGTTAACTCTTCTGGTAATACAAGACGTTGATACAGGTATCGCTTCATAGAAAGTTGATAGCTCTTGCATCTATCAAGTTTGCAACCATTTTGTTGCAAAAGAAATAATTTAATGATAAAATAGTTTTGTGTTGTTACTATATTTATTGCATCTTTTCTTTAATGATTGCTCTTACGAGATATCCGCCTGAAAGAACCATGTTATGGCGGTAATCTAATAAAGATTAAAATTCGCCCCAGGGCGTACTACTCCAGGAAACCCTGGATTATGCCATTGTCCCGGCTCTCCTCCGGGCCGTCATCATGCCAGACGCAAAACGGCATTGAGTGCGGCGGCGAAGACGCGAGATCTCCCGCTGTCGTGCTCCCTCATTTCTGAAGTGTGGCTTATACCCGCGCTTTCAAAATCTCTCCATCAGAAAAATGCATCTCTCCGATGATCTGCAACCGGGGCAGGCGCTTTCCTGCCTCCGGCTCTTTTTCTGCATGGAACACGAAGTGAAGAAGGTCGCTATCAGCGGCTTTCTTTTTACCCCTCAATGGCAAATTTGCCAGCGAAATAATAAGCGCCAGCATTGGCGATAACCTGTATGGAGATACAAAACAATGAGACTGGATGACTATCCAAAAACGTATGACAACGTGGTGAAGAATTCGGCAACTGCCAACTTTGACCGTAAGTGCCACGTATTCGCGACACTAGCACAGGCTGTGGAACCGGGTTCCGTGGTGACCTCTGCCGGGACGCTGTACACCTCCGGTACTGATGCGCTTCTGTGCCTCTCCTACGCAGAGGCAGGTTCTGATGTTCCTGTAATCGTGGCTGATCGCCTAGTTTACGTATACCCGGAAGCAATCCGCGCCGTAATGGGTACAGCGACAAACGCCGTACTAGCAGCATTGACCGCTAACGGAAACATTCGCCTGACCTCTGATGATGTTGTCATCGCAGAGTAACTGACAAGAAAAGGACTTCAAAAATGGCTATTAAATCATTTGATTATGTTGACTACAGTAAAGTGTTCCGTGACCAGGTTCCACAAAGCAACCTGCTACTGACTCACCTCAACGTATTTGCAGATCGTCAGATCGCTGATTCCCACAAAGTTTCTGTGGATCGTATCCTGGAATCTGCAATTGGTGTTGACGCTCCGTTGATGCGTTTTTCCAGTGAGTGGGGCACGATCGAGAAGCCGACCGCCGGATCGTATCTGTATGAATTGCCTTGGGCAGGCGTAACTGACCGGGTGTCATCTGCCGATCTCAAAGGTTACCGCCGCCCTGGTTCAACAATGGAGCAATCTCTTGATGAGATTGAGGCCAACAAGTTTATTCAGATGCGTGCTAAGTTCGAACGCTCTCGTGAATATGCTTACTGGCAGGCGCTGATCTTTAACAAGGTGGATGCGTTTGGCACCCAGCAGCCAGAAATCGATTGGTCATTAGAGTTCTCCCTGAACCAGAGAACTGCTGACCTTCATCAGGATGTAAATGATGATCCGATGCGCGATATTGACGATCAAGTCAGTGCCACAAAAGCATTGATGGGTGGTCTGACTCAATATCTACGTGGCTGGGTTCTGCTGTGTGGTTCTGATGCCTACCGTGCTGTGCGCTATCACCCACAAATCCGCGAACTTCTAGTCTATTCAAATGGTCTGGTTGGTTCTGATGTTCTGTTCCCAACTGACGTTCTACCGGGCTTCAGTTCCTTTATGTTGGGTTCTGTACGTCTGATCGAGTGCTCCGATTCGGCTTTCACTGGTGTGAAAAGTGACCAAGCATTTTTAGTGCCCGTTTTTGGAAATGCTCCGGTTGACCAGAGTTTGCCTATGGGCCGCTTCGTTGGTCCATGTGCTCGCCATCTCGAAATATCTGCTTCTGGTGATGTTGAAGACTGGTACGCATACCGTGCTTTCGATGAGCTACGTAACCGCAATCTCTATAGTGAATACAGCCTGTTAGCCTACAACTTTAGGCCCGATCTGATCACCAGAATGACACTGGTCCCGGTCAAGTAAAACACCCAGCGGCAATTGTGGGAGCGCATTGCTCCCTCTGCCCGGCGAGGCAATGGAAAGGAGATTCAAACATGCACATGAAACTGTTCAATTCGAAAGGTCTGCCACTTCTGGCGATGAGTCTTGATAACCGCGCTGACAACTGGCTGAACCTCTCAGCCATAGCGAGATACTTCAATGTTCCTCGCAGCACGTTTTTACAAAGTGTGAACGATTACGGCTGGGAATCAGCCCTGGCTTACTATGAGCAGCAACGAAAGACCAAACTAAAGCATTGAGGCCGGGCAACCCGGCCTTTTTTGTGTCTGTCATTCACCTTCAGCCATAAATGCCTGTGGGATACATCTTGGGATACAAGCTGGGACACATGACTATTTTCTAAGCAAAAAGGTCGATTTTAGGGGGTTGTGTCTTTGGCTTCCCGCTGGCATGATCCTGATCAGGGATTAATGTGGAGCATTAATCGCAAGCTTTTGATTTTGATTCAAATGACTCGGGGTGCCCTTCTTTGTGAAGGCTGAGAAATACCCGTATTACCTGATCTGGATAATGCCAGCGTAGGGAAGTCTGATGCCTGACCGCATTCGCCTTCTTGTCCGCCGGTTGGGAGCTCTGATGACACATCAACCGCAACACCTTTCTGATGCGCAATGCGCGCCCATTCTGCAACAGTTTCGCCGTCAGTCACCGCTGGTGCACTGTATGACCAACGATGTGGTGCAAACGCTAACGGCTAACGTTTTACTCGCCCTTAATGCCTCTCCGGCCATGGTCATCGACGCTGAAGAAGCGGCGCAGTTTAGCGCGCTTGCCGATGCGCTGCTTATCAATGTCGGTACGCTAACCCACGATCGTAAGCAAGCGATGCAGGCTGCGGTGCTTGCAGCAAACCAGGCGGGCACGCCATGGACACTGGATCCGGTGGCGGTCGGCGCGCTGACGCTGCGCACCGCGTTTTGCAAGCAGCTACTCGCGCAGTCGCCTGCAGTGGTTCGCGGCAATGCCTCAGAGATTCTGGCGCTGGCGCAGCAGGCAGAAGGCGGACGCGGTGTTGACAGCCTGCATTCGGCCGAAGCCGCGCTGCAGGCTGCCCAACAGCTGGCAAAAGCTTTTGATACCTGTGTCGTCGTAACCGGCGAAGTAGACTATGTCACCGATGGACAGCGAACCTGGGCGATTACGGGCGGCTCGCCGTTAATGACGCGGGTGGTCGGCACCGGCTGTGCGCTTTCAGCGGTGGTTGCGGCCTTTGCCTGTTTGCCAGGTGACCGACTGATCAACATCGCCTGCGCCTGTCGGGTGATGGCGCTGGCTGGAGAAAAGGCCGCGCAGGATGCAGATGGACCGGGTAGCTTTGCGCCTGCTTTCCTGGATGCACTCTGGACGCTGGAGGCACCTGATGAAACGCATTAATGCCCTGACGATTGC
>Ga0308162_1001731_pt1 | contig 16272 bp, 15 predicted proteins | sample PhySR2_FD_201370 | JGI IMG/M metagenome (GOLD analysis project Ga0308162, IMG submission 201370) | Phyllosphere microbial communities from UC Gill Tract Community Farm, Albany, California, United States - DLSLS.R2 | ecosystem: Host-associated > Plants > Phyllosphere > Unclassified | place: USA... | reverse complement strand
TCCAGTATCCGCAAGGCTTTCCTCGCTTTTTCACTCAACCTAAGTCAACCTGATTCAATCTACATCAACTTACTGATGCGGGTACATCTGCGGGTATATCCCGGTTCGATAATGTTTGTACCCACACTGAACCCTTGAAAGGATACTCATCATGGCTCTGAGTGATGTGAAAGTTCGTTCGGCTAAGCCTGAAGCAAAAGCCTATAAGCTCACTGATGGTGACGGTATGGTATTGCTGGTTCACCCTAACGGTTCTAAATACTGGCGACTTCGTTATCGCTTCAGCGGCAAAGAGAAGATGCTGGCACTGGGGAAATACCCTGAAGTCTCGCTGGCAGATGCCCGGGCACGCCGGGATGAAGCCCGTAAGCTGTTAGCTAATGGTGTCGATCCAAGTGAGAACAAGAAAGCCGTTAAAGTAGAGCAAGAACAAGAGGCGATAACGTTTGAAGTAGTTGCCAGAGACTGGCACGCCAGCAATCAGAAGTGGTCTGAGTCGCATAGTGACCGTGTTCTTAAAAGTCTGGAAGATAATTTGTTCGATGCGATTGGTAAGCGAAGTATCGCAGAGTTAAAAACCCGAGATCTGCTTATACCGATTAAAGCCGTAGAGATGTCTGGACGTCTTGAGGTGGCGGCGCGTCTACAACAACGAACAACAGCAATTATGCGATTTGCCGTGCAGAGCGGTTTAATCGATTACAACCCCGCACAAGAGATCGCTGGAGCGGTTGCTACAGCTAAGCGACAGCATCGCGCTGCGTTAGAACTTAATCGTATTCCTGAACTACTTCATCGAATTGATACCTACACTGGCAGACCTCTCACTCGACTGGCGGTGGAACTAACACTATTAGTATTCATACGATCTAGTGAACTGCGTTTTGCTCGCTGGTCAGAAGTAGATTTTGAAACTGCTATGTGGACGATTCCGGGGGAACGTGATCCGCTTGAAGGTGTGAAGCATTCACATCGAGGATCAAAGATGCGCACCCCTCATCTTGTTCCTTTATCGCAGCAAGCTCTCGCCATTCTGAAAAAGATCAAAAGCATGAGTGGAAACTGTGAGCTGATTTTCGTTGGTGACCATGATCCACGTAAACCGATGAGTGAGAACACGGTTAACAAATCACTACGAGTAATGGGTTACGACACGAAGGTGGAAGTTTGTGGTCACGGTTTTAGAACAATGGCTTGTAGTTCATTAATTGAGTCGGGATTGTGGTCGAAGGATGCGGTAGAGCGGCAGATGAGTCACCAGGAACGTAACTCTGTGCGTGCGGCTTATATTCATAAGGCCGAGCACTTAGGAGAGCGGAGGCTGATGCTGCAATGGTGGGCTGATTATCTGGATGCTAATCGGGAGAAGTGGGTGAGTCCGTTCGATTTTGCAAAGCTTATGCGGTGATCAACAATGCCTTTTTCTTCAATGTATGCATTTTTCTATATACGCAAGGGTTCAACTCGGCATGGATAGAGACACAGCTTGCTCATGTGGATAAGAATGCGATTCGCGGCACGTACAACCATGCGCATTACCTGGAGGGAAGACGGAAGATGATGCAGTGGTATGGGGACTATATTGATGGGCTTGCGAGTGCTGGAAACGTACTTGCTGGTTCGTTTAGCAAAGCGGCATAAAATTTTTTTTGACTTCAGCTAGGTGCTGGGAAAGGAGATTCTTTTATTTGTGAAGTTCAATGAGAAAAATAATTTTTTGATAAAACAGTCTCTTATGGATATTTCTTTCTTGCTATATCGCTCTTATTGGTAGCTTAGTGTGAAACTCCATCCGTCTGTAGAGATAGTACTGTAGATAAAATGATGTTGACGATACACTTTTTTTATTTCATGATGCTTCTACCAACTCATTTTTACTGCAGTATCAGTCGTACAGACAGTGATGTGAGTGGTGCGACAGGGGGCAACCTGTCGCGTTGACTCAAACCCAAAGCGTCTAAACTCGGATAGGAGATCGACTCCATGACAGATTATCAAATTTCTCTTGATGTGCAAAATATGATTATTACATTTCGCGTGACAACCGCGTCAAACCCAGTAGAGCCCAATGTTAACGCTATGACTTTGCATGGATCATTGTCGCTAACTAAATTGATGCGAAAGTTCGTGAGGGTGTTCTGGTTATGGTGATGATGCCTTCGTAATGAGAGCAAAGCGGTAGAAGTGGGCATGGAATATCAAGAGAAGGGCCATTAATGGGTTCAAAACTCCGGCCCTTGAATCCCCACTTGACGACAAGTGCACTAGGAATGGTGCACCTAACCGAGGCCTTTATGCCAACAACATTAAGAAATCTAGGTGATATTGCTACTGTCCGGTCTGGCTATACCTTTCGAGGGGCAATAGAGCCAGTGCCTGACGGAGATGTACGCATATTACAAATTAAGGACCTCGAGCTGGATTGGCAGGAAGATTATGAGGCTTTACCTGCGATAAGCTGGGAGCAGCGTGTTGAACCACCTTTCCTCAGGCAAGGCGAAATCGTCGTTGCCGCTAGAGGTAACCGGAACGTCGCGGTTGTCTATAGCAGTGACATCCCAGTGGTAGCTACCAGCCAGTTTCTGATCGTTACCCTTCGAAGGGAAGAGCGTGAGATAGCTCCTGAATACCTGTGTTGGGTACTTAACCACCCGATGACACAACAGATGTTTAATCGCAGTGGTACAAACATCCAGCTTATTACTAAAGCAGCATTGTTGGATGTGGAGATTCCTATTCCACCTGCGCATACGCAACGACAACTTATTGAGCTCCAACGAGTCTGGAAGGAAGAAGATAAACTTATCAGTAAGTTACAAAAAAACCGCCGCCAGCTTGAGCTTGGTATTTTGCAAAAATTACTTAAGGATAAATAGGTTATGAGCAACAAAATCGATCAAGACCGTATTAACAGGGTGCTATGGGGCGTATGCGATATCTTCCGCGGCACTATCAGCCCAGATACCTATAAAGACTTTATCCTCACTATGTTGTTCCTGAAGTACATTTCTGATGTTTGGCAGGATCACTATGATGAATATAAAAAAGAGTATGGCGATGAGCCGGAACTGATCGAAGAGATGATGAAGAACGAACGGTTCGTTCTACCAAAAGAAGCCAGTTTTTACTCGCTGTATGAACGTCGTAATGAACCTGGTAACGGTGAACGTATCGATGAGGCACTTCATGCGATTGAAGAAGCCAACGGTACCAAGCTGAAAGATGCCGGGAAAAGCGTTTTCCAGGACATCACTTTCAACACCGACAAACTGGGCGAAGAGAAGCAAAAGAACGGGATCCTCAAAGACCTGTTAGCGGAGTTCGCTAATCCAGAGCTGAACCTTAAGCCTAGCCGTGTGGGCGGTTTGGACGTAATCGGTAATGCGTATGAATACCTGATCGGTAAGTTTGCTGCCAATAGTGGTCAGAAGGCGGGTGAGTACTATACCCCTCCGGAGGTGTCTGAACTGATGGCGGAACTGTTAGATCCGCAATCAGGCGACACTATTTGCGATCCAGCCTGTGGTTCCGCGTCTTTGTTGATGAAATGTGGCCGTAAGATAGTACAGCATCATGGTTCTAAACAGTATGAACTCTATGGCCAAGAAGCCATCGGTTCAACCTGGTCACTGGCGAAAATGAACATGTTCCTGCATGGTGAGGATAACCACAAAATAGAATGGGGCGACACCATTCGTAACCCCAAACTGCTGGATAAAAATGGCGATCTAATGCTGTTTGATGTGGTTACCGCTAATCCACCGTTCTCGCTCGATAAGTGGGGGCATGATGATGTGGAAAACGATAAGTTTGGTCGTTTCCGTCGAGGCATGCCGCCAAAGACTAAGGGTGATTACGCCTTTATTCTGCATATGATCGAAACCATGAAGCCGAAAACTGGGCGTATGGGGGTTGTAGTCCCTCATGGCGTGCTGTTCCGTGGTTCTAGCGAAGGTAAAATCCGCCAGAAGTTGATTGAAGAAAACTTGCTTGATGCGGTGATCGGGTTACCCGAAAAGCTGTTTTTTGGTACAGGTATTCCCGCAGCCATTCTGATTTTCAAAAATCAGAAAGTTGACGATAAGGTGCTGTTTATCGATGCCAGTCGTGAGTTTGAACCGGGTAAAAACCAGAACAAATTGAGCGCGGATAATATTGCCAAAATTGTTAAAACCTATCGTGATGGCGATAACGTCGATAAATACGCTTATCTTGCCAGTCTGCAAGATATCCGTGATAACGACTACAACCTGAATATTCCACGCTATGTCGATACTCATCAAGAAGAAATGGAAATTGACTTGATGCAGATCCGCTTCGAGCGTAAGCAATTGCAAGTTCAGTTAGCTGAGCTAGAAGCTGAAATGGCAAAATATCTAGAGGAGTTGGGTTATGGTGCCTAATAGATGGGATGTAAGACCTTTGGCGGATATTGCACTGATCACATCAGGAGGAACCCCTAGTCGAGCAAAACCAGAATTCTGGCAAAATGGAACAATTCCTTGGATAAGGACTACTGAAGTACAAAATTGTATTTTGACCCCTGATGATATTCAGGAGTATATAAGCGAAGAAGGATTAAAGGGCTCATCAGCTAAACTCGTGCCTTCTGGAACGGTTTTGCTCGCAATGATTGGGCAAGGAAAAACAAGAGGGCAGGTTGCTCTTTTGAAATTTGAATCGACTATAAATCAAAATTGTGCTGCGATTATTTTTAATAATGATCAAGAACCATATTTCCACTTCAATTTCCTATTAAGTCAGTATGAGACTATTAGAAGTATGAGTAACTCTGCTGGACAGAGTAACTTAAATGGAGCACTGGTAAAAACTATAAAAGTTCCAGTGCCTCCGCTCGCCGAACAAAAAAAAATTGCTAAAATCCTTTCTGCTTGGGATAAGGCAATTGAAATTACTGAAAAACTTTTATTAAATAGCCAGCAACAGAAAAAATCGCTTATGCAGAAACTGTTAACTGGTAAAAAACGACTACTTGATAAAAATGGGCGTAGGTTTAATGGTGAGTGGAAGAGTTGTCGGTTGGGAGATATTGGAGAAATAAAAAGCGCAGGTGTTGATAAAAAAATTGTTGAAGGTGAAGCGCCTGTTCGTTTATTAAATTTCACAGACGTATTCAAGAAAACATTCATATTCGCTGATGAGATCAATCATTGGGTTACTGCACCATATTCTAAGGTTGATGGGTGTAGTGTACTGAAGGGTGACGTATTCTTTACTCCATCTTCAGAAACCAGAGATGAAGTTGGTATGTCTGCGGTGGTTGCAGCTGATATTGAGAGCTGTTGCTATAGCTATCATATAGTCCGATTCAGGATTAAAGAAAATTGGGATTTAAACTTTAAAGCATTTGCTTTTTCCACACCCACGTTCCGAAAGCAGGTTTCATTGCTGGCAGACGGGAGCGGACAGAGATATGTGGTATCTCAAGATGGGTTCAGAAGTGTCATGATTTCATACCCGCCAATAGAGGAACAGCGTGAGATAGGCAAAGTCCTGAGGTTGGCTGAAGAAGAAACTATCATTTTAGATAAAAAGGTTAACCATCTAAAACAAGAGAAAAAAGCCCTGATGCAGCAACTGCTCACCGGTAAACGGCGGGTGAAAACGGAGGTGGCATGACGGATAAACATCTACCTCAAGTCCCGGTGGGTGAGCTCCTGTTGTTTCAAAGCGACGATTGCCGTGCTCGTCGCTTTGAGTGCTTCCTCCAGTCAGACTCGCTCTGGTTCACTCAGGCCTCCATGGCTGATCTATATGATAAGAATGTTAGTACAATTAACGAAGAGCTGCTCAACACCATTGCTAAAGGCGAACTTGCTCGAAGTTTAACCATCCGGAATTTCCGGATGGTTCGTCAGGAAGGAAAACGTCAGGTTTCCAGAGCGATAGAACACTATAAGGGAGTATAATGAGCACCCAATATGCCCCAAAATTTCAGGAAGAATACAGTGCTAAGCTTCCGGCTTTGGCTCTACTGACTAACCTTGGCTGGTCTTACCTTTCTCCTGAAGAGGCTCTAGCTGCCCGAGCAGGCAAACCCGATCAGGTTGTGTTGACGCATTTCCTCAGGGAGCAACTGACAAAGCGAACTTTTACGTTTGGTGGGCAGGAGTACTCTCTTTCTGACAAAGCTATCGATAATCTGATTGCTGAAGTCAACAGCCCAGCCTTGAATCAGGGGCTACTCACTGCCAATGAGCGTCTCTATAACCACTTGATGTATGGTATTTCTGTTACCGAGTTTATCGATGGTAAAAAGGCGAACCCAACTATTGCCTTAATCGATTGGCATCATCCAACAAATAATAGCTTTGCCTTTACCGAGGAGTTTACGGTAACGCGTGCTAACGGTATTGAATCACGTAGGCCAGATATCGTCTGCTTTGTGAACGGTATTCCACTGGTGGTTATTGAGGCGAAACGTCCGGATGGTAGTGCTAAAAAGGTGCCAACCATTGGTGAAGGGATATCACAAACTCTCCGTAATCAGCGGCACGATGAAATTCCACGCCTGTTTGTCTACAGCCAGTTGCTGTTATCGGTTAATGGCCATGATGGCCGTTATGGTACCAGTGGAACGTCGGCTAAATTCTGGGCCACATGGCGTGAAGAGGACCTCTCTGATGCTGAAATGTACGTCATCAAGAACCAGAAACTTCTTCCTGAACAGCTAGATAAGCTATTTGGTCACCGGCCAGTAACGACCAGAGATTGGTACCAGGGTTTGGTAGCTGCGGGTGAGTTGGCTGTGACCGGGCAAGATAAGCTTTTAATCAGTCTATTGTTGCCTGAACGTCTGCTGGATATGGTTCGCTTTTATACGCTGTTTGATAAAAAAGTCGGCAAGGTTGTTGCTCGCTATCAGCAAGTGTTCGGCATCAAACGTTTGATTGAGCGTATCAATACCAAAAGACCTGATGGCAGCCGTGAAGGTGGAGTTATTTGGCATACCACCGGTTCAGGTAAATCGTTGACGATGGTATTTCTGAGCAAAGCGCTAATCTTGCATGAAAGCTTAAAGCAATGCCGCATTGTGGTGGTTACCGACCGCGTCGATTTGGAGAACCAGCTTAGCCGCACCTTTATCTCCAGTGGAGAGCTCTCTGGGAAGAGGGATAAGTCAGCGGCGATCGCGACATCCGGCAGGCGTTTGGCGGAGCAAATCGGTAAGGGCACTGAGCGCATTATTTTCTCGTTGATACAGAAATTTAATACCGCCATCAGGCAGCCTGAATGCATCAATACCAGTTCAGATATTATTGTGTTGATTGATGAAGGCCACCGTAGCCAGGGTGGTGAAAACCATATCCGCATGATGCAGGCGTTGCCGAAAGCCGCATTCGTTGCTTTTACCGGTACCCCATTGCTGAAAGATGATAAAACGACCAATAAATTTGGTTCTATCATCCATGCTTATACGATGCAGCGAGCAACGGATGATAAAGCCGTAACGCCACTACTTTATGAAGAGCGCATTCCCGATCTGGATGTGAATGAACGTGCTCTCGATAGCTGGTTTGAGCGAATCACCGAAGGGTTAAGCGACCAGCAAAAAACCGATCTTAAACGCAAATATGCCAGTAAAGGGCAGATCTACACCGCAGACGATCGTATTCGTCTGATTGCATTAGATATTGCCAATCACTTCGTGAAAAACATCGACGAAGGATTAAAAGGTCAGCTTGCTTGTGACAGTAAAGCCGCTGCCATCAAGTACAAAAAATACCTGGATGAGATCGGGCTGTTTGAATCCGCGGTGGTGATCAGCGCCCCTGACACGCGTGAAGGTAACACCGAAGTTGATGAATCTACCGCACCTGAAGTTGTTAAATGGTGGAAAGAGAATGTCGGTCAACAGGATGAACAATCCTACACCAGAAATGTGATAGACCGCTTTGATAAAGACGATTCGCTGAAATTGCTGATCGTGGTCGATAAGCTGCTAACCGGCTTTGATGAGCCCAAGAACGCTGTGCTTTACATCGATAAGCAGCTTAAAGGACACAACCTGATCCAGGCGATAGCACGAGTCAACCGTTTACACCCTAAGAAGAAATTCGGTCTGCTCATAGACTATCGTGGCATTCTTAAAGAGCTGGATACCACCATAGAGAAGTACCAGAAACTCGCATCCCGCACACAGGGTGGCTATGAGATTGACGATCTCGCCGGGCTCTATAATCAGATGAGCACCGAATACAAACGTTTACCGCAGCTTTATAAAAACCTGTGGGCGATTTTTGACGGTGTGAAGAACAGGCAAGATACCGAGCAACTGCGTCAGGTATTGGTGCCACGCATTGAAGAAAAAAATGGCGAACTGGTCGATGTGCACCTGAAAATACGTGAGGATTTCTACGAGGCACTGACTGAATTTGCCAGTTGCTTAAAAGTTGCATTGCAATCAGCCACCTTCTTTGAAGACAAGAGCTTCAGTGAAGATGATCGCCGTAATTACAAAGAGACGGTGAAGCAGTTCTCCAGTTTGCGCCAGTTAGTGCAGCAAGATGCTGGTGAGCGTATCGACTATGATGAATATGCCGAGCAGGTCAAAAAGTTACTCGATAAGCATGTTGTTGGCGTAGAAGTTCGTGAGCCTGATGGTGTTTACGAAGTAAACAAGATGGGGCAAGCGCAGCCAGAAGAGTGGAGCGAAGATAAAACCCGTAACGAAACCGACATCATAAAAACGCGTGTTACTCGTATGATCGAGCAAGAACTGCGTGATGATCCTTATGCGCAGGAGGCGTTCTCTAAGCTATTACGGCAAGCTATTGAAGAAGCCGAGAAGTTATTCGAACATCCGCTCAAGCAATACATGCTCTTCCGTGAGTTTGAAGAACAGGTGCAGGAACGCCGCTTGAATGATATTCCAGATGCATTCGCCGGCAACCATCATGCTCAGGCTTACTTTGGCGTATTCAAGAAAATGCTGCCTGAGGTTTTCTCGATTACCGATTCGCAGGTTCAGGATAAGTGGATAAAACTGGCGTTTGATGTGGATCGTTCAGTTGAAACCTCGGTGGCAGAAAACTCGATAAACCCGCAGAACATTGAAGCAGATATCAGGAAAAAGCTGCTGCCATTGATGTTTAAAGAATGCAAAGCCATTGGCGGCGGTATGGACCAGGCGAAGAAGATCGTCGAGATGATTGTACAAATTACCCGTGTCGGATTGAGTGGAGTGTAAGCTGTGCCCATTCACACGCAAACGCAGGCTATGAGCTTTATCTACGGAGACGAGTGGATCAACTTTGACCGTGAGCCTCGTCCTCATGCAACAAGCCGTGTGTTGATTAAGGTGCATCCTGATTGCCGGGTGGTTGTCTCTGCACCTGAAGAGGCTGATGACCAGGCCGTTTTGACGGCAGTAAAAAAGCGAGGACGCTGGATTTACCGGCAGCTCCGCGATTTCCGTAAACAGCTTGAATACATTACGCCACGTAAGTATATCAGCGGTGAGAGCCATTATTATCTTGGCAAACAATACTTGCTGAAGGTGATTGAAGAACCTGCAGGGTTACAACGCGTAAAAATGTTGCGTGGAAAGCTGGAAGTTTCTTTGCGTCAAAAGAGCCCTGAAAAGGTCCGGCAGCTTCTTATTGATTGGTATAAGACTCGTGCCAAGGATGTTTTCGCCAAGCGGCTCGAAGCCATGCTCGAGCAGGCTCTTTGGGTCAATGCTCCGCCCCAATTGCGCATTCTCACCATGCAAACACAGTGGGGGAGCTGTTCCCCTAACGGTCGGCTCACCCTTAACCCAAACTTGGTTAAAGCTCCCCGGGAATGCATCGACTACGTTATCTTGCATGAGCTCTGCCATCTGGCCGAGCACAACCATAGTGAACGCTTCTATCGGCTTATGGGGCAGGTAATGCCTGACTGGGAGAAGATCAAGAAGCGTTTGGACGGGATGGCTGGGATGATAATGACAAGCTAAACATAATGGCGTGCGATGCTTCTGTCCAGCAGCATCCATCGCTTGAGGGAGGAGAATATGGAAAAAATCATATGTGCTCTGTGTAATACCGCAGTCGAGGTGACGGTGCTGTCCAGTCATTTGCTAACCAATCATGGCTGGAAGATGGCACCTCATCTTGCTAAGCCGGTAGCTGAGGCACCGCTTATTGCCCGTCAAACCTGCAAATGTCCAGTATGTAACGTCTCTTTCAAGGACGCAAAAAGATTAGAAAAGCATATAAATAAAGCCCATTCAGAAAGACCAAGCTCTTCTCCCATCAGTAGTAATCCTTCAAAGAAAAACAGTGTAACGACGATTTCCTATCAATGGGCGATAACTCAACCGCTAGATAAAAAATACTCAGCTGTAGTAGAGAAATTCGTTGCTGAAAAAACGTTATCTGAAATTGAAAAAGAAATAATGACCATCGTGAATGGCTATGATGCGGCGGATACTTCCAGACAGAATTTGATGTCAGGGCGGCTCATTCTGCTTGCCCATGCCAAGAAAAGACTTGCTGCAAAAAGCAAATCTAGCAAAAACAAGAAAGTAACGGCAAAGGGTAAAAAAACCAAAGGTGCCAAGTCACGAGACATTATGGACCAATACATTGGCGGACGTAGGATTGTTGTCTCTGGCGGTTTACCTTCCCTGGGAAAAAGATAATGTACCGCTGCGCACTATGTTCAAAAAAGCGAAGCAGGCCAAAAACACTGTGTTTTGATGTATTAGCTTAGACCTGATCTGATACCGTCACGATACAGGGCTAAACCTAATTTGACTGAGCTGCTCGCTTTAATGGTGTGTGAATTTTATCTTAAGTTTAGAGAGTTCTGTCACATATCCTTTTTATTTGAATGGTTATCGTTGAGTTGCAATAATCATTTATTTAACAAGGATATTAAATGGAAAAGTATCAAAATCGTGGTGGCGATTCAGGTGTTGTAGGGTTTGAAATAGGGAATGACTCAATCACTGTCCAATTTCGTGATAACTCTCTGTACCTATACAACTCTATCCGACCAGGCCAAGTTACGGTTGACCACATGAAAATGCTTGCAAAGGCTGGTCAGGGGCTTAACAGTTACATCAGCCGTACTGTACGCAAGAATTTTTATCAAAAACTACGATAATTTCTCACCATCGTATGTCCAGAGTTACGTTGCTCTGGACAGTTCAATCTTTTCCTCTAGCCAACTTTTTACCTCACTTTCCTTCCAGCGGGAGCTACGTCCTAGCTTAATAGGCTTCGGAAACTTCCCTTCGCTGATCAGTTTGTAAAACCACTTGTCGCTCAGTCCTGTAAATTCGGTAATGAATACCATATCCACCAGCTTGTCGTTCATCAGGTCAATGTTGTTACTTTGCAAGGTCATGACGTTTTCTCTTGTCTTTATGAGTTGAAAGACAGGAGCTCGAGGTTCAATCATTTTTGATATCGCCTGTCACTCCGCCATAACCATCCGTTTCTCAGTAATTAATAATTTTTAGTTCTGGCTGCAGCCAAAGTTGCGTTCGCCGTCTTCATTACATTTCGATCTCAGTTTTGCCAGATAGGCACTACGAAACATCAGCTCATCCATTTTCGTATTCATCGGAGTATTAAATTCCTTTTCACCTTTGCTGTTCAGGTAGTAGTAACCATTTGTTGGAAAGTGCACCAGCCCCCGATCCGCAGGATATGAAAGCCCCAGAGAGCTCACCCAGGCTCCGGCTATCATTGACGCCAATGTCCCACTGTCTTTGTTAAAATCTCCTGGATGAAAGTAAGCGTCTTTATTCAGGAGAAGCAGGACGTGGTAATGTTTTTTCCCTTCAAGATTAAACTCTCTCACCCATATATAACGAAGCCGACAGGGGTAGGTCCGCTTTCCTGCTTTCTTTTTACGTTTCAAATCCGCCTTAATACGCTCCTTCAGAGATTTCATACAACGCGTGATAACCGAAGCATCAACTCTGGCTTTCTCCAATTTCTCTTTGCACATGGGTAAGCGGAAATCCACTCTTACAGCCAGTAATCGAGGATATTCCTTCTGTGCTTTGCTGATACTCTCCTCGGTCCGTTTCAGATATTCCTTTCTCAAATCCCCATAGCATCCTGAATAATCTTCCATTGCTTTCATCCTGTATGCTTAAAATTTCATTACATGGGAAAAGCAGTAAGATTATGTTTTAAGAAAGGCTAAGTATGAGAGAGAAACAAATGTCTTGTCTTAGTGTATGTTGGTTAATGTATTTGTTAATTAAATTATAGATATATTATTAATCCGGCAAAAAAGCTATGGCGAGAGTCAAGAACCAATAGAAGAAGGAAAAGAGCTGTTATGCTTTTTATGCTGTTTTTTTACCCGCAAGTTAGTTAAGACCAGGATCCTTGTGGTCTCACTGTGCGTAGCCCATCTATTCCTGAAGTGAGTACCTGTTCAGGTCGGACTCTCGTCGTGTCATCAGGCTAATCCGGGAGCGGACGTGATCGGTCTTACGCATAATAGGGATGCCAGTTTTTTTTCACTACCCCCTAAGGCGATACCTTGATGATGATAACGTCTGCGGAAAATAATAATTATTAATGTATTGATTTATATGAATTACACAAAAAGTAGGGTACCTTTTCATCAAAAGGAACACACTAATGTAGAAGAGGACATATGCCGGGAAAATTTAAGGAGACTGCGTATCTTCCAGCGCAGGGGTTACAGGAATTTGTTGAGCGATCAGCCGAGGAGAAAGGTATGTCAAAATCCAGATACCTGGGAAGTCTGGTTGAAAAAGAAGCGGCATCTGTGTCTGTAAAAACCAGTCGGCCAGCTCTTGTCTTACATAAGCCGTACACTACAGATATAAACTATGTATGCAGTGGAGTATTCGAATATCTCCCCGGAGTTGCGAAGTCAGACTTGTACAAATATGTTATGCTTGAGACAACAGAAAGTATAATCACCAGTTTTAAAGATATTATTCGAAAGCGGTTGAAGGACAACCCTGAATACCTCAGAGATTCCTGCTTTGTATTATTAAGGACTTTGATTAAAGGTGTGTATCAAAAAACTGATTCAGGCTCTTTAAAGGGACGTTATGATGTTAAGGTTACCTTAATAAGAGTGTCTGAAAAAGAGTGGTTAAAATATGATGGTTGCTATGATTTCTTTAAAATAAAGTATTACAGTTATTACGATTTAACGACTAAAATCAGAGTTTCTGGCATCAGAATGCTTACCCCTGTATTTGATGATAAGTATAAGGACGGCGCTTTTTTCATACCTGTTTCTGATGCCAGTTCAAAATTTCAACACAGAATAGCTGATGATAACATCAAGGGTGTTGGTATGGATGATGGTGAAGTTGCGAAATGTATTATTCTTGGTGTCGACCCTCGCTCAGTTAGTGAACGATTTTCAGTAATATATGGCGAGAAAACAAATAATGGATTCAGAACAAATTCTGGACGACGTTACAAGGTTTTTAAGTAGCTGTGGTTTGTTTTTAGAATGTAACATTATTTAGGTCTATATCACCCGTTAGATATGAATTAGATGATTTAAATTTAACGGGAGATACTAAATGAGTAGCGAGAAACAGAACGGGTTAAAACTGCTGGGACTTCACCTTTCACTTTACCCTGAATACATAAGGAATGAAGTACTTAACAAAATACGAAACACTATCGCCTATGAACCCGTCATTGGCATCATGGGCAAAACTGGGTCGGGTAAATCCAGTCTGATTAATGCTCTTTTTCAGCAGCCACTGAGCGCGGTCAGCCATAATACTGGCTGTACCCGTGAGGCTCTCCATTTCAAATTTGAAGTCGGAGAACGGAAGATGACATTGATTGATTTGCCTGGTGCGGGGGAAAGTCTTGCGTATGACAAAGAATACCGCAGGCTCTATCAGTCGCTTATCCCGGACCTCAACCTCATTCTCTGGGTGATGAAAGCCGATGACCGGGCCTGCTCCAGCGATGAGGATTTTTATCAGTTCCTGCTGGAATGTGGGGTTTCACCGGACTGCATTGTATTTGTCATCAATCAGGCCGACAAGGCTGAACCCTCACTGGAATGGTGTCGCGAAACGGGCACTCCCTCTGCAGAGCAACGACTCACCCTTACGGCTAGGTGCAACGCAGTTTCACATCACTTCCGTACCTCTCACCCGGTACATCCCGTTTCCGCCAGCACCGGTTATAACCTGCCCCTTCTGGTCGGAACCCTTGTTAGTGCCCTGCCAGCATCAGCCAGCAGCGGTGTGTTCTGTCAGATAAAAGAAATTCATCGTACATCTGTCGCTGAGCAGGTGGTTCGACAGGACTTTGGTGAACTGGTGGGGGAGTTATTTAGCCGCATTATTGACGCGGTGCCATTACCAGAGGCACTAAAGGACCGGCTCCACGTTATCCGTGAAAGCCTCGCCAGCGCCGCTTCAACACTCTGGCACTGGTTCTTCTAATGCTTCCCCGTGACCTTTTTCTTAGCCAGTCCCTCTTCTTACGAACAAGTTTGTTTATCAATGATCGATTTTGTCGATCGATACGATCTGATTATCTCATTATACCTTCAATCCGAAGGGATATAAGATTTCACGATGAAAATGCAACCTGCTGTTTTATCTGTAAATAATCGAATATGACTGATGTATCTGGTCACCAGACACGCATTCTGACTCACCTTTGTAAGGAGACATACATGTCCGCTACCAAGTTTCAACGGAAATCAGTAATGAGGGGCAATTCTTTGCCAGCCTCACCGTATAACGGGAAGAGTCTGAAGTCGGCCATCGCAAACCTAATATTCCTCTCGAACCTGCCGCTGTCGTCAATGTAATCAGTTATGGCCTTCAGAATGACGATGTTGTTGAACAAGATGGCTTTTAATCAAACAAGGAAATTCCCTGTGAAAACCCTGTCTGCAGTAATTTTTACCCTGTCTACTCTGTTTACCACTGCCTGTGCTGCCGCTGATTTTGATCTGAAATGTACGCTGGCTGATAACAGTATCATGACGCTTTCACACAGTGCCCAGACTGTCTATATCGGCTTTACGAACCAAGGAGATGTAGAAAGTGAAGGGGCGGTCATTAAGTTAGATGTTCCATCGGGAGAAGCGGTTCAGACCGTTGGCTCCCGACCTGTTTTCCACGAGAAATTTTTCAATCTGCGTGGTACCGGAGAAGAGATTGAAGGGGCTGTTGCCATTACTTATTCCGAACATAAAGGTGTGAAATCAGCAGGCTATACAGAGATAAACTTATTGGGTAATGAAACCAAAAATATCTCCTGTAAGCCAGGCTCCATTAAAGTAGCGAACGGGTTATTAACGAACGGTATTGCCGGTATGGAGAAACAAGTGTCGCATACCGGGGATACGACCAATAATACGCCAGATGAGGACGTGAGTGACCAGCCTGTCATTAAAGTTTCTACAGAGCATTTCTATCTTGTTAACCAGTTCCCGAACTGGCGTATTACTTTGACCAGTGTCGGTGACAATATCATTGTAAAAAATGCCATTATGAATCGCGGTAATTGCACTCTCCGCCCGAACGGGAATGGTGACCGCTTTAATGTTCCACTGAAATTTGGTGATACGCTAAAGTTTAATGTGACAACGGATGAGAATTTTTCTAAGTGTCAATTGCTTGAGCTGGTTGTGGAGACAAACAAAGGTACGTTCACATTTAAACCTGAATGATGTCATTGTATTTGTTGTTTCACTCATTCATCGCGCAAGTGATTTCAGCATCAGCATCAGCATCAGCATCAGCATTAACCCCTTGATATAAATACACCAAAAATCGAAAAGGTCATGACCCGTAAGGGCATGGCCTTTGTTTTTTATAAGGAATTTTTCATGAAACTAGCCAGCCGTTTTGGTCGGGTCAATCAGATACGCCATGACCGTCCGTTAACTTCTGAGGAAATGATGCAGGTCGTCCCCAGCGTGTTCGGGGAGGATAAACATGCGTCACGTTCCGACCGCTACACATACATCCCCACCATTACCCTGCTGGAAAATCTGCAGCGTGAGGGTTTTCAGCCTTTCTTTGCCTGCCAAACTCGCGTGCGCGATCAAAGCAAACGTGAACATACCAAACATATGCTGCGCCTTCGCCGTGAGGGACAAATCACTGGCAAGCAGGTGCCTGAAATTATACTGCTTAATAGCCACGACGGCTCCAGCTCATACCAGATGCTACCGGGGTTATTCAGATCGGTTTGCCAGAATGGACTAATTTGCGGTGAGAGTTTTGGAGAGGTACGTGTGCCACACAAAGGCAACGTGGTGGAGAAAGTC
>Ga0308162_1001726_pt1 | contig 16292 bp, 12 predicted proteins | sample PhySR2_FD_201370 | JGI IMG/M metagenome (GOLD analysis project Ga0308162, IMG submission 201370) | Phyllosphere microbial communities from UC Gill Tract Community Farm, Albany, California, United States - DLSLS.R2 | ecosystem: Host-associated > Plants > Phyllosphere > Unclassified | place: USA... | reverse complement strand
TTGCCGCCCCGGTGGCCTTTCGTCTTATCGGCATCTGGCTGAAGGTCCGGGAGGAAGGTGAAGATGAGGGAAACAAGGGCGCACTGTCCATTCCCCGGATGGAGCACGCCATTTACACCTCCTTTCTGGTCATAATTGCCTGCTGCATGCCGCTGATGAACGTGGACATGAGCACCATCAAATATGATGCCTCCCGCGCGCAGACGTGTGGCACCTGGACGCCCAAGGCGCCGGACGACACCGGCTATTCGCCCGTGATTTCCAGCCTGAACGACCAGACGGCCGCCGCGCCCGTGTGGTGGTATCTGATGCACAAGCTGGCAAAGGGTATTACTCAGGCGTCCGTCGCCACCATTCCCTGCCGTCCTGACATGCGCCAGATCCGCTTTGAGGTGCAGCATACGCGCATAAATAACAAGGGGCTCGCCGAGGAGCTGCAGGATTTCACCAACGACTGCTATTCCCTGGCACTGTACATGTGGAAGCGCGAGGATCAGGGGCAGACGAAGGATAAATCCACCCTGCGCGACATTGAGTGGATTGGCAGTAAAACGTTTCTTGGCAGCTATTACGGCAGCCTGCAGTCAAAAACGCCCCGCGCCGCATTTCCGTGGAGCGAAAACCGGGACAGCGGGCGGCCGGACACCGGCCGGGGCGGCTATCCGACCTGCAGTGAATGGTGGAGCAAGGCAGAAACCGGCCTGCAGGCCCGCGTCGTGGACCAGGCTGATCCGGGTTTATGGACCCGCCTCTCGGCGGCCATGACCATGATCGGCGGCAATGCGACCGACTATCGGGAGGCCGTAATACGCCGCCTGGTGAGCCCGGAAAGCTTGACGGTTTCACAAGGCGGCCACGTCTATGCCGGCTACGGCGGCAATGCGGATTTCACGCTGGATAACTCTGTATCGCGCGTTGCGGCGATTGGCGGAACCGCGCTGGGAAGTGTCGCGGCCTTTCCGGCGTTTGACGCCATGCGGCAGGCGTTGCCTATGGTTCAGGCCGTACTGCTAATGGCCGTGGTGGTGGTTCTGCCGCTTATTCTGGCGTTCTCCGCATATGAGATTAAGACGGTTATCACGCTGACATTTGTTGTATTCGCCCTGAACTTCCTGACGTTCTGGTGGGAGCTGGCGCGCTGGCTGGACAGCTGGCTGCTGACGGCGCTCTACAGCTCGGACACGCATAGCAGCTTCAACATGGCCGGCTTCCAGAATAGTTCGGATGATCTGATCATGAACTTCGTGATGGCAACCATGTTTCTGGTGCTGCCGGCATTCTGGATGGGTGCGCTTTCATGGGCAGGTATCAGAGTGGGTGGTGCACTCGATGGCGCACTTAGAAACGGAACTTCGCAAGTACAGCAAGCAGGAGGTAGTGCAGCTGAATTAGCAAAAAAAGCAGTTAAGCTCTAAAAAATTGATCACAAGCGGCAAGGATGCTGCTCTTAGTCATCTTCATCATCTAAATCCAGCCGTGACGATGTGACATTTGCGCTTTCAGGTCCACTGTACATACCAAACCCTTCATTGCCATCACGATATTGGTGTCCAGATAAAGGCTCAGAAGTATCAGAATCTTCAGAGCTTGCAATGATGATGTTACTTAACATGTAAATAAAAACGGAGCTCAAAAGCACGATAGTGCCTAAAACCAGCCCGCTCATAAGTACTAATATGGCTAATATGATTCCGATAAGAGGTACAGGCAGGCGTCCTATAAAAGACGGCATGCCGTGCCGCACAGTCCAACTTACTGAAGCTGAATTAAGAGTTTTGGCCGTTCTGGAAACGCTCTTATAGAATGCAGCCGCCTTAGCTCCTCTTTTAAATGCTGTTTTGTTCACCCTCCCCCCCCTGTCCTTCCGGATCACTGTTAATGAGATGGCGCTGCGTAATCCTAATCACCTGACGCTCTGAGATGCCGCATATTGAAGCTGTCTCACGGATGCTCATCCCGTTTTGCAGACGCAGCTTAATGACATTCTGATGCATCTGGAGATTCGGCTGACGGCCTTTGAATTTTCCGCTCTCTACTGCCTTAACTATTCCTTCGCTCTGCCTGCGACGTCTGTCCTGATAGTCTTTGCGTGCAATAGCTGCAAGCATATCCAGCATCATTGCATTTATAGCGCGCAACATGGCGGCCGTGAATTCGTCTCCGCGATGGTTCTCGAGCGCGATATAACTTGTGGGCAGGTCCAGGCTGATGATCGACAAGCTTTTACTGCTTATAAGCTCTTTAAGTGTTTTCCAGCCATCATCATCAAGGCGGGATAAGCGATCAACCTGTTCAATCAGTATCGCATCACCCGGAGCCGCGTTCTCAAGCAGTCGCATCAGCTCAGGTCGCCTCAGTGACGCGCCAGATACATTCTCAACGTACCAACTGGCAATCCGGTGTCCACGTTCGGCAACAAACTGCTGAAGACGATTTCTGGCGCGGTCAGCGTCCTGCTCTCGCGTGGAAGCACGCAGATAAGCAAAAATGTACATTTTTTACCCACTAATGACTTTTAGGTTATGACTAAAGATAGTATGACTTTTATATCATGACTTAAAGGTAAAAACGCCTATTTTTAGGGGGTGACATTTGGGTATACCCAGCCAATTTTGTGCTTTGTAAAAGCATGCCGGATTTTCCACAAAATTCATGTAGCTCAATCAATTGTAAACAACATTTTATTGATGATGAATCGCACAGAAGAAACCACAAGTCAAAAATGAGTCATATATGACAAAATATTTCATTGCACGGGTAAGGGCTGGCTTTATAGTAGGAATAATCTTAGACAGTTACGGAATAATGGACAATGTCGGTTGGATCACGTTGGTACAAATTCGATTTTCACAATCACACCCCGGCTTCTGACGATTATAGAGAACCTGGCATAACAGAAAGGGAATGGTTACTGGCGTATATGCGTCAGCATGTTGATGGCGTTATCATTAGCGACCATAACACGGGAGCCTGGATTGATCGCCTCAAAAGCGAACTGCAGCAAATGGCGCTGGACGCGCAGACCGGTGATTTGCCTGACTATCACCCGCTGACCTTGTTCCCGGGAGTGGAGCTTACCTCTACCGGTAATGTTCACATACTCGCTGTACTGCATACGGACTGCACCAGCGCTGATGTAGAAAAGCTTATCGGGCAGTGTAACGGTCCCTCTTCCTTTACCCGTGGTGAGCTAAATCATCAGCTAGTTCTACAAAGCGGTCCTGCGGGAATTATTAGTACTATCCGGCGTCATTCCGAGGCTTTATGCATTCTTGCCCATATTGATGCAGTTAAGGGCATATTAGGCCTTACCAATCAGACAGAGCTTGAAGATGCGTTCCGTGCTGAACCACATGCCGTGGAAATCAGACACCAGCCAAGCGCTATCACGAACGGCACTCACAAACGGCTTATTCAGAATCTGCCTTACTTACGTGGATCGGACGCCCACCATCCTGACCAGGCAGGTGCCCGTACCTGCTGGTTAAAGATGGCATCCCCGGACTTTGACGGGCTGCGGCACGCATTGCTTGATCATGAAAACTGCGTTCTGTTTGATACTCCCCCACCTGAGGAGCCCGCACTTCAGCTGCGCAGCCTCAGGTTCAGAACCCGCCTCTGTTCACCTCCCGGTAATGAAACGGCCGGCGTGGAGTTCAGTCCCTTTTACAATGCCGTCATTGGCTCACGCGGCAGCGGCAAGTCTACTCTCATAGAGAGCATCCGGCTGGCGATGCGCAAGACCACGGGACTGTCGCCAGAGCGAGACAGAACGCTGGCACAGTTCAGGCAAATTGGTCAGGGTATGCACGCGGATTCGATTATTGAATGCGTGTTTCGTAAAGACGGCGCGGATTTCCGCCTGAGCTGGCGCCCGGGCGATATGCATACTCTGCATACGCTTAAAGATGACGAATGGGTTGAAGATACAGACTGGGCCGCCGATCGTTTTCCACTTTCAGTATTCAGCCAGAAGATGCTCTATGAATTGGCCTCTGACAACGGCGCCTTCCTGCGCGTTTGTGACGACAGTGACATTGTGAACAAGCGCGCATGGACCGACCACTGGGCTCAGCTTGAAAGAGATTTTAAAAATGAGCAAATCACGCTCAGAGGACATCTTGCACGACGCCTGAGTGCCTCTTCCCTGTCTGGCTTACTCGCAGATGCTGAACATGCTGTAAGTCAACTGAGTAAAAGTGCCTATTATCCCGTTCGCCAGAGGCTGGCGGTCGCTGAGCAGGAACTGTCTGCAGCGGGCTCGGCGCTGGAGCAGTACGCGGAAAGGATCACTGCACTGAAAGCGCTTGTGACAGGTTCACATCTGGCGGAAAACCCCACTGCCCCCTCTGCTGGCTTGGCGGAATTTTTACACCATCTTTCATCCCTGCAGCAGCGCTTTGATCGTGATGCAGGTAATCTGCTGACCATAAATGTCGACGCGCTTGAAGAGTTCAGAACAGGTCCCCTTTTTTCGGGGCTCAGCGCGGCCGCAGCAGTTGAACGGGATAATGCCGAACGCGAGGCAACTGCCCTCAGGTCGCAAGGCCTTAACCCGGATACGTTAGACGAGCTGATGGAGCGGTGCGAGCGCTACAGAAATGCACTGAAGGAATTTGACGGGCTGGATGAGGCCGTTACCGCATCGGAAGAGCGCATCGAGCGCTTACTCAGCGAGATGCGCGAGCATCGTATGGCGCTCACGAAAAAGCGTCGGGAGTTTCTGGCTTCGCTTCACCTTCAGGACTTGGATATTAAGATCCTACCCCTTAGCGCACCTCCTGAAATCATTCTAACGGATTACCAAAGAGTAACCGGCATCACAAATTTCGCAGAACGGATTTATGACGGGGAAGCGCAAAGCGGACTGCTTCATTCGTTCATCAGCAGCCTTACATTTAATCCGTTGCCGGCTGTAACGGAAGCTAAATATGCCCGGCTCCACGATCTGAAAATGCTGCATCTGGCAATAAAAAGAGAGGAGCCCGACGCAGGACAGGGGGTACACGGGACGTTCAAAAACCGGCTCAAAGGGCTGCAGGATGAGGCACTGGACGCGCTGATGTGCTGGTATCCCGATGACGGAATCTACATAAAATACCGCGCGCCCGGTGGCAGCATGGAAGACATCACTTCAGCTTCTCCCGGCCAGAAAGGGGCGAGCATGTTGCAGTTTCTGCTGTCTTATGGTACCGATCCGCTACTGCTCGACCAGCCCGAGGATGACCTGGACTGCCTGATGCTGAGCCAGAGCGTGATCCCCGCCATCGCGGCTAACAAAAAGCGGCGACAGCTCATTATTGTGTCCCACTCGGCACCTATTGTAGTCAACGGCGATGCGGAATACGTTATCAGTATGAAGCACGATCGTGCAGGACTGCGTCCGGACCTCTGTGGTGCGCTACATGAGAAAGAAATAAAAAACCTGATTTGCCACCAGATGGAAGGTGGAGAGAAAGCGTTTCGCTCGCGGTATGAACGTATTTTGAGCTGACTTACTGCATCAGGCTTAGCCACAGTGCATGATCTGACCCAACGCCGTCTGAGACAACGGCATCGGGTCGTTCAGCCAGAGCTGCTGACATAGACAGAGCAAGATTGCGAACGGCGACTGCAGATTTGTCAGCTGACTGGTTCTGCCGGTTTTATTCCCCTTCCCGGGATGCGTTGAAGCTGTCGATGTACGCCTCCATCTCACCAGTAGGAGGCGGAGCCATCGGTGACGTCAGAAATAACCAAGGCAGGTACCAGACTGACATGTTAACAACAAGGATCACTAGGATTTTATCGAGTCCAAACACCTGTACAAATAGATAACACATAAAGAGCAGGTAGGCTGAACTGGCAGGAAGATTCACAAATTTAAAAAAGCCCCATGCAAACCGGTATCGTCGCCGGGCAAATTCCACGCGTCCGTCTTTTCCCGACAGGTAGGCCCGCCAGCGGGTGAAGTAGCGGGGCGGGAGGCTAAAGCGGCTGCAGATTTCAGTCAACTGCTCCTGAATGCGCGGATCCGAAAATCCCGTCAGTTTCTTGCGCGCCATCTGATTAAGCTCTGCCCGGGCAAGGTTCCGGGTTTTCCGCGACAGATAGGGAAGTGACAGCATTTTTTCTAGGTGCTGACGTCGCCTGTTGAAAAGCCCTTTCAACATACCCATAGGCTCAACTTGGCTGATCCAGTCAAAAACTAGGTTAACTATCCGGTATGCGGCTAGCGCGATAACTACCGGCCAGCCGTGCTTTATAACCAGCTCAATAAAATCCTTTGCATCCATAACTCAGTCAGTTCTCCTCATCCCGTTTATGCGGGCGGTAGCGATCGCAGCACGGCGGCCGCCTCGGCGCCCTCGCCGCTGAACGGTACCGCCAGCGTCGCCGCCACGTCCAGCGCAAAAACCCTCGTATACACCTCTATCGATCGCGCGTCCCTGTGCCCGGCCAGCGCCTGGATGACCTTCGGGGGCTGCCGGTGATAGAGCATGTGCATAATATAAGAATGCCGGAAAGTGTGCGGCGTCACCGGGATGGAGAAGTGTACCCCGTCATTATTCGCCCGCTTCACGGCGGCTTTGAGCCAGTTGCGCATCGTCTCATCTGTTGCGGCCCAAAGTGATTCGCGGCGTTTCGGCCGTTCCGTGGCGAACCATATATGAACCTGGTGAACGTAGCCAGCATCGGTGAGCGGCACCAAGCGAACCGCGTCTTTCGGCGGGCGCCCGCGCCGGCTCCTTACCTTCTCCGACAGGATGCGCACGAACGGGCGCGGCCCGTCCAGCTCAAACGATTCCGGCGTCAGCGTGCAGGCCTCGCCGATGCGCGCGCCAGTGTTCCACAGCGTATTGAAAAGAAAGTGATGCCTTCTGTCCGGCATATAATAAAGCAGCGCGCTCACTTCAGGAGCGAGTAAGTAGAAGGGCGTGACGCCGTTCGCGGTAGCCATGCGGCGCATAGCCACCGCAGTAGCAAAATCCGCGCCGGGCGCAAACGAAAGTGCGGTGACGCGTTCTGGTGAATTCTGCAGTACCGGAGGGTTCATTATCATGTAATTTTCACACAGCGTTGCCTGGACATTTATTGGGCTATTTTCCCGCACCGGAGCGGCGGTAGCCAGATCAATAAATCGCAAAAACAGGATCCGGAATTTGGTTTTACCCGCAGATTAGCGGGTTATCCCAACTCCGTAAAGGATCCCATTTCACCGTGAAATGCCGTCAGGCCTTGTGGCAAAAGGGCTTAGCCCCCGATCCGTGCTTTTGGTATAATCCGCGTAAACCCAAAAGGCAGTGTTGTAGTCACAAATCAACCTCGGTTTATTAGGTTTAACTGGTGCGCTTCTAAGGTCTGTCCTACGATGGAAAGATAAAATCAGAGATTGCCTCTCGGGGAATAAAAAATGCTTCTTGATCGTCGCGTCATGGTTGAAAAAATTTCAGGTGCAATCAGTAATATAAAACAAGGCGATGTCGCAGTATTTTCTGACTTTGAAATAGTGCGGAATATTATTATCTTGGGCGATCCTGGCTCGGGAAAAACTGAGTTACTGAAGAGCAGAAAAGAAATTAATGGGGGTACGTTCGCTAAAGCTGCGAACTTTTTAAATCGCCCATATAAATGCGGAAACGGAAATTATTATATTGATGCATTGGATGAAAGAAGAACCAGTATAAATAAGCGTGCAATAACGGATGAAATAACAAGAAAGTTATTCGATATTAAGCCAGATAAATTTCGCCTCTCAAGCCGTAAACAGGACTGGCTCGGTGATGCAGATCTGGAAGTATTCCTTGATTATTTTGAAGAAAATGGTGGGTATATTGTTGTCAGTCTGATGCCGCTCACGGATGATGAATTAATTTCTGTACTCAGTGCTAACGGCATCGACTCGCCTGAGCAATTTATTGAGGAGGCAAAGGCAAAAAAGCTGGATGGCCTGCTTCAAAATCCCCAGAACGCTATCATGCTGGCCCGTGCTGTTAGCGGGGGCATCTGGCCATCTACCCGCAGAGATGTATTTACTCAGGCGACGGAGTTTCTTCTTCGTGAACATAACAGCAGTAAAGCTACGTCAGGTGATACCAACTTTACGGCAGAAGAACTGCGCGATACCGCCGGCGAACTATGCGCGCTCAGGCTAATCGCCGATCTGCCGGGTTTTCGGCTGCATAATCACGGGAGTACTATATACGATGGCCTATTTTACCGGGAAGTTAGGACCGAAAAGCAGGAGCTGATAAGCGCTGCCCTGCAACGGCCGGTTTTCAAGGGTACAGATGAAAACGACTGCTTGGACACTATCCATCGCACCCTTGCCGAATTCATGGCCGGTCAGTGGCTGGCTTCCAGAATAGACACTGATTTATCGCCAGCAAGACTTGATGCGTTGATTGGACGTGATGGTTTTCCTGTAACCGCATTGCGTGGACTGTATGCCTGGTTGCCAGTATTCAGCCGTAAACACAGCGAACGCTATCTCATAGCCGATCCTCTGGGTGTTCTGACTAATGGTGACATATATTCATTGTCTGTAAACAATAAACGAACCCTACTGAAGAGTATGTCTGACTATGCAGACAAGACCCCCTGGTTTGATACATGGGGCGAGCCTGCAGAGCAGTTGAAAGCACTGGGTATTCCAGAGCTGAAATTGGATATCCTGACTTTGCTAGAAAGCGAAAAAGTTAGTCATGATATGCGCATGGCACTGCTGCGTATGATATCAACTGATCTTGCACGGGATGGAGACATTGGAAAGCTTTGCCAGACTCTTCTTATGCAGGTTGACGTTAATTATCAGGAAGCCGAAGAAGCAATCAATGTATTATGTTGTGACTGGCACAATAACCGCCAATGCATAATGAATTTTATGGAAGATGAGAGAAAAACATCAGGAAGACTCAGGCTAAAATCTCAGATAATTTCTCTCATGCCTGAAAAAGAATTGAATCCTGATGATGTGGCTAATTTACTAATAGACAGCCTTACTTTCTCAGAGGTAATACCCTTAGGGACATTCTATAAGCTTGAAAATAGATTTAATGAAAAAAATTCGTTAGAAATAATAAAGATTATTGCAGCGTCACTGCCTGATAAACATTCCAGCTGGAGGAATGCCACTCAGATTTCTTATAGCGTCATTTATATGGTTTGTGTTTTGCTGAGAGATGATAACTTCAGCAGTGAGGATGATTTCATTCGCTGTCTTGATGTGATTCAATGGTTTTCACATTCTAACGCTTATTTTGACGATGATAAAGAAAATTTATCAAAAATGGTTGAACCATACAAGATCAGAATATTAAATTGGGCACGAAAAGAAATTATAATCAACAGTGACTATAAGACCAACTTTATTACATTCGCGAATGAACTTCATCATAAAAGCAGAAGACTGATATCTTATAAAGAAATTATCTCTCTCTTAGCTAACATTGTCGGTTCAGGGTCCCTAGTGGGTAAAGTCAGAGAAAATATTTTCATTGCTGCCCTATCACTCGCTGTTAGAGGTGATGACGTGTATGAAGAGGAGTTAGGGATATTAATGCATATAGCGGATAATGATAAGGGGCTATTGGAACTGCAGGAGAATGTTTTATTTACCCCTATAGGTGACCTTAACTTTGAAATAGCCAAACAAAGAAAAAAACAGACAGAAGAAAAACAAAGTTACATTAATTATTTAAATTATTTATGCAAAGAAACAGCATTGTTAAATAATGAGGAAATGAAGAGTGAGCTATTAAATATTGCATCAAGAATTTACTGGGGGCAGAGTGAATATGTACGTAATCTGGACACCCCCTCAGAAAGACTCGGTGTTATGTTTTTACCGCAGCATATTGAGTATATTAAAAAAGAATGGGAACAACTGCTTATCAGAGAGCAACTCCCCGATTTTAAAGAAGTAACTAAAGTGCTGTTGAATAAAATCAGTTATTCTAATGGCCTATGCTTTCTAACTGCGGCTGAAATTTACTTCCAAGAAAAAAAGACATTTCATCATTTAAGTGACAATGTTATTTGTGTTCTGCTGGTTCTGGAGCTGGCTGAACAAGTGATGAGCTCAGCCAAAAATGGTAAGGAACGGAGAGGTTACGTATTCCCTTGGCTAGGGTGGATAAGAGACCATAAAAAAATGCTTATTGCAGATACTTTAATCAGCTTTCTTTCCTGCATCGAGCTTACTAACCCATCATATCACTTTAAGCAGTCGGTAGTCAGGCGGTTAATTCCTCAGGAATATTCTGCTGTATGGAACCAGGCTTTAAAAATACTCAAAAAAGACGTTGAAAATAGTATTGATATTGTATGTGCCGCATTGAAAAACCCTGATAATCATGCAGCCTTAAAAAAAGTGAAGTGTGTAGTCATAGATGGAGAGGGTTCTTTACCAGATGAAATAATCGATATGTGGAATGCTGTTTCTTTTCTTATCGGCAGTAGCGAGGAAGGAGAAGCCTTACTTCAGTCTCTTTCATATAAAACCGAGCCAGCTTTCTATTTACGCGATATGGCCGGCCTTGGGAAATATGGTGAACAACAGATAATTAGCCTTTCACCTGAACAAATAGAGAAGTTAATATCTGCTCTTATACCCTCTTTTTCTGAGCGTGAGGAAATAGTTTATGGGGTCGTAGTGACACACCGCACGCGCAAAGATGATGGTGCACAGCTTATCTCGCGTCTGATTTCAATAATGGCAGCCGATACATCAACAAAAGCCTCCCTATGCCTGGACCGCTTGGCTACTGTATATAACGAAAGCGCCTGGGGGGATAATTTACGTCAGGCATGTCATAGCCAGTTAATACGTCGCAGGGATGCTGAATACATTCAGCCCACATGGAGAGATGTAAAGGCAACACTTCAAAACCAACAGCCAGCCAATGTAGCGGACTTTCATGCTTTGCTTTGCGAGCATATTACCCATATATCCAAGGAAATCCGGTACGGAAACACTGATATGTGGAAGTTTTTCTGGAATGAAGGCGCTTACGGTGCTGTTAGTACTCCAAAAAGCGAAAACAGCGGTACTGACACACTGATTACCCTGCTCACTCCGCATCTTCAGGCTCTGGATGTCAGACTTGAGCCTGAAATGCATATGGCCCGTGACAAGCGTGCTGACATCGGTGCTACCTACTCTGACAAACTGAAAATCCTTATCGAGGTAAAACGTAACTATCACTCGGAAGTCTGGACTGCAGCAGAACATCAGCTTCAGAAGCTATACACTCCGGACCCACAATCGGACGGATACGGTATTTTTCTCGTCTTCTGGTTTGGAGAGAAATGCAAAACATCGATGCCCTTGCATCCTACCAGAGGCATTCGGCCCTGTTCCGCCAGTGAAATGGAGCTGTGGCTCAATGACGCTATCGCGCCGGATGCCCGCTCAAAGATAAAGTGTTTTGTTATAGATGTTTCATAAAGCGTAGATTAGTGACATTTAGGTATACCTAAAAGGCATGCACGAATGGTCATGATTGAAACAGGCAAATAATAACTTAGGTACATTATTTTCAACCTAATGATGTTGAAGCTTAGTTATCTAATCACATGTTTGATAAAGCGCCACCTCCTATGAGGCAGATATTCTTATCTACAATCGGCAATTGAAGAAGCGGATCACCCAGCGCCAAAAACCATTTAGTAAAGAACAAAAAGTTAAACTTTCTTTGGGCTGAAGTAGTTTTTTAAAATCTGCTTTCATGGAACTTAAAAGTTGCTCTTTTAAAAGGATTAGATCAGTTGTGCGGTCTCGCAAAGTCGTTGCAAAAATGCGAGCCTCTTCAACTGTACGGAAGCGATCTTTAACATCAATGTTTTCCTTCCCAGGTGTAGTTATCATGAAAAAGTCATATATTTCACGATGCACTAGGGGTACTACATTACTCCAACGATTCCAGTTCGCTTCCCTATGAAACCTCAACCCGTGGGCAGCCTGTTGAAGATCTTTTCTATTAAGTCCATATTCTGGATCATTTTCTATTTGCGCAATCCAACGATGAAGTTCTTCAAAATTTATTGTTATCCTTTCATGATTATTAGGATGCTGATTCTCAACTATCATCGTTGTACTAATATCAACAATGGCCGCCAGCGCACCAGTATACTGAGCAAAATTGTCCAGAGAGTGATGTACAAGCGCAGCGGTTCGCTCAATCTGAGCAGTTTCAATCTCAAGAGCCTTTTTTTTATGCTCGTTACGAAGCGCAAAATGTGCAGCCAAGAAAACTGCCAGGACTGTAACGCAAGGCGTTAATAAGTCTTTAATTTCCAATGGTATCGCCTTATGAGGTCTTAGAAATGGATTTTTTTTGCTTAGAGATTTGATATTCAATTTTACGCAATCGCTTACTAAACCCATCATGACGTTTGAGGGAGTTTTCGATTCTAATCTCACGTTCTCGATGTTCAGATGACGGAGGCTCTAAATGATAAGTCGTGCGCAGTTCCCTCGCCAAAGCTACAGCGCGGAATCCAAGTGTTGAAAATATCTTCTGACGAAGCTCATAGTAATCATCTTCTGAAGCGTCTCCAAACTCCCAAGCTTCAACAAGGGCATCAGGCGTATCGCGTTGACGGTTTTCAAGGGCGCGTGTGCCATCTGTGAAACTTAGGGGGAGCAGCTCCCAATCAGCGATATGGGGGATAGAGAAAGAGGCATTCAGACATTGTGGCTTCCGTTCCCGATAGTCGTAGTGAGCAGGATTTTCAAAAGGGCTATAACCGTTATCAACTGCAACTGCAGCGCAGTCCATAACATACTTATCAAGCACGCTAACCAATTTTGAGGCCGCTTCGGCAGCACGTCTTTGCCTACTTTTATGGTTAAAAATGTGCTCTGCGGTACGCACGATAATCGAGAAAATAGTAGCTGCTCCCATACGGTCCTCTACTTATTGGCTACAGTACGTGAAGAGTACATCATGAGCCTGTCCAAGTCGGTTGACGACATCGTCAATTACTACTATTATATTGTTAAGTACACCCGCCACGCCTAGTCTTTCGAGATGCGCATTATGGCGGGTTTTTTTTTGCCTCATCTTAAAGCCGAATAGGATGCAATGGCTCGACCACCTCAAATCAGACCCCGACTTTACCAGAAGCCGCCTGAAAGCGTTCCAGCGTTGATTGCAAAGTTACAACAACGCGGTTTAATCATAAACGATATTAGTGCTGCCACAACCGCGCTTACGTTTATTGGTTACTACAGGCTTCGTGGCTACTGCATACCATACTATAAAACTTCGCAGGAAAGAGTACCTCAGCTAATCGAGCCTAAAGAGTTCGAAGCTGGTACAACTCTGGAAGATATAATTCATTTGTATGAATTTGACAGGAAGCTAAGGCTTATTGTTCTGGAACAAATTCAAAAAGTTGAAATTGGCCTGCGCACGTGTCTGTCAGAATATATGAGTGCAACATATGGTTGCCATTGGTTTATGAATTTAGTAAACCTCAATAAAGATTACGATTACGAAGGTTTCTTTGGGCAAATAAGGGATGCCAAGGAGGTTTTCATAGATCACTATCATGATAACTATGACCATCCTAAGTACCCTCCATCATGGATGATCACAGAAACTCTTAGTTTCGGGGCATGGTCACGTATTTATAAAAACTTACATCATTATGATCAAAAGAAGGTAGCGAAAAAGTTTAATATACTTAGTGCCGAAATTATGACGTCTTGGTTTCATACCTTAAGTCATTTTAGAAATCTTTCAGCACATCATAACCGCATATGGAATAGATCTTTTAAAGCCTTTCCGCCTAAGAAGCTTAATGGACTTGAAGCCCATATGAGTAATCCCTCTACACTTTATAGCCGCTTAGTCGTGCTTAAATACCTTTCAGATCAGGTATCATGGTCTGATGGCCTTAAAAATCAGTTAGATACACTAATGTCAGACAAGCCGAGCTGTGTAACTTGGGAAAAAATGGGTTTTGTAGAAAACTGGCAGAACTTATCACTCTGGACTCGTTCGGTAAATCCGCCACCGCAGATTTAAATTAAGAAGAATATAAATCCCCGTCGCCTACGGGGATTTATTACCGCGTTAAAGAGCCTTATGTGTACTCTTAGAGATTAAATAACATAAAATAGCAAAAACAATAAAAGATGGAATCCGATAATACCATGTATCATTTCCGGGTATAGCCAAAAGTGTTGCATAGGACAAACTAGCCGGGAGGAAGTCGCCAAGAGCCCTTAATATTTTCGCTACTGCATTTTCACTTTTAGGATAAAAACGATTTACTACACATAATCCTGCGAATGGAACAATGCTTACTATAGCCATAACACCTGGAGAGTTCTTAAAAGCACTCGCGCATACGCCATAAAATATGGCAAACATAAATATCCAGAAGGCCCCTAACCTATTAGATTTTATTAAGACCGCTGATGACTTCGCATTATTTGTCGTTGCTTCAACCTGAGACACTTCTGCTGCCTGAGACACTTCTGCTGCCTGAGACACTTCTGCCGCCTGAGACACTTCTGCCGCCTGAAGCACTTCTGCCGCCTGATGCACTTCTGCTGCCTGAGGCACTTCTGCCGCCTGAGGCACTTCTGCCGCCTGAGGCGCTTCTACCGTCTGAGGCGCTTCTACCGTCTTAGGCGACAGATTTGGAGGTGATTCCTGAAATTTTTGTGTCATAAATATCATCATCCATTATTGGTTATTGATTATTGGCTATAAATTTTTATCTAATTAATTTTTACTTATTAAAGAAAGTAATTCCTGGAGCCCATCTTCAATTAGTAACTCAGGCAAAGAGTATTTACTTGCTCTGAAATCTCTGCCTTTACCTGCAGAAACCATAATCATAAATCTGTTAAGGCTGGACTTATAAACACTTAACTCATCAATAGATTCAACATCAAGCCATATAAAACTTTCAATTGCATTGTCATTATCTTTATGGCACTGCAACCAAAGTTTATCCATGCTTTTCTTTAACTGAAAAGGATATTTAGAGCTTCGTGCTTTATATATAAAAGCTGCTATTTTAGCCTCATCAATAGTTAAATCAATAGAATTGCTTTTCAAATCACGATTCAAAGTATCAACTGTAATAAGATGTTGGTATTTTTAAAAATAGTTTAGAAAAACATCTTCGTTATCTAAACTTTCATTGCCTTCTGAAAGTTCATTACTCCATATCCTGTGGATATCACCTTTTATTACATTCTTAATTGCTTCATATTCATCTTTTTTAAAATGATAATAACTTTTGTTCAAAATCTGCTCCTTAAAAAATTAACGGAACCGTCTTCCGGTATAGCTCCATAATGTCGATGCCAGGGCTTGGGCCACTAAGGCACTATACTCAGACCTGTTCAACTCAAGAATGATGTGAGCCACAGTTCCTAGGGGTTTTCTTAACATTAAAAATGTTAACATTAAGGAGAGCAAGACATAAATATCTAATAATTGTTAATCCATCCATATTCATGAATTTATAGAGAATTTTTGCAAAGATTAACCATACCTTTGGGCAACATGCTCATCATGTAGCAGCGTAAAACTTATGAATTTTTGGCAAACTGATGAGACATGCTCTAACGATTTACCTGCTTCCTCAGAAAATTGCCGGACTTTAACTTTGATATCAGAAGTTCAATCGCAAGGTTGCCAGTACTATACACACAGCATAAACCAGCATTGGTAGTAATTCGGCACAAGTCACGCTAAAGGAAGCACTTGCTATGGTTACTGCAAAAAACTCATTAAAGACATATCTATCAATAAGTTATACAAAAATTTAACATACAAATGTATATACAAAATATTTATCTTTGTATATACCCATGTATATACATTGACATCAAACACCCAACCTGTAATATGCATATACCTTTGTATATACATGGAACTCCAAATGAAAAAACCTTACATAATCTCCTTTGCTAACAGTAAAGGTGGCGTGGCTAAAACGACTAGCTGTATTGCCGTAGGTTGCGCACTAGCTGCTGCAGGTTATAAGACCCTGCTAGTTGATTTGGATCATCAGGGTAACCTTAGTGATGACGTTGGTCGGGGTGAGGAAGATTTTACAATCACAGATCTCTTTGAAGACCCCAAGTTTGATACAAACAATCTGGTTTATACCGCTCTTGATGGTGAAAACGTTATCCAAAACTTGGATGTCATACCAGCCGACATCACCCTTGCTGTTGAGGCCCGCAGTGCCGAACGCTTCCGTCACCGTTTGAATATTCTGGACGAAGGACTAAGCAGACTTAAAACAACCTACGATTTTATACTTATCGATCTTCGACC
>Ga0308162_1001718_pt1 | contig 16343 bp, 13 predicted proteins | sample PhySR2_FD_201370 | JGI IMG/M metagenome (GOLD analysis project Ga0308162, IMG submission 201370) | Phyllosphere microbial communities from UC Gill Tract Community Farm, Albany, California, United States - DLSLS.R2 | ecosystem: Host-associated > Plants > Phyllosphere > Unclassified | place: USA... | reverse complement strand
GGTTATCTTTATCATAATATTTTGGCGTTGTTGCGAGAGTTGTGATTATTTTATCGATAAAAATCTCCGCGTTTCAAGGCGATGAAAATTATCCGCTATTTTCTTCATTCGGATTTTTCTTAAGGAGCCACCTCCACGGGCGGGAGTAATATTTGTTGAAAATTCGGGAAAAAAAGGGCGACGACGCCTTCAGCAGTGCTGAGAGACCAGGATTTTTTTACGTCCGTTAGGAATATTTCGCAAATAACGCCACTTTGATCAATAAAAATTCCGCACTCAATGCTAAATGTGAGCGAATTTTGTTCAGTGGCCGATTTTGTCTATAACGGCCACTATGATGGCATTGATAAATGATTTTTTACTGGCTCTATCAGGACTTACTCACTTTTTCATTGAAACGAGCTGCATTTTAAATGGGTTTAATAAAAAAATTAGCGACGATATTTATCGTTCACATCCCATTTAATTAAGAATACTCCTGGTAACAAATATGTTAATTGACGCACTTGCTATAAATATTGATCTAAATCAGTTATTTAGCGCATGAAAACATCACTGTTTTTGGCAGTGTCATTAAAAGAAAAGAGATCTATATTTATTTCTTTCCCGGGCGTTATCATTCAGAATTTGTATGCGAAGAATCATCTTTGCTGTTCGAAATTTACGTTTCTCTTTTTTGTCAGATTATACATGATAGTTATTGGATGACGGGACAGAGCAGGAACGTTACGCCTCATTTTGCGTGTCGCCGATAGTACTGAAAACAACCGGATGTCACTGACTCTTATTTTCAAGGCTCAGGGCAAAAGCATCACTGCGCCACGGTGACTGCCTTGCAATCGAAACGCGAATAGCCAGTATGAGTCCGGCTGACCAGACAGCCAGCAGAAAGCTGACTCAGGCTTTCTTGCTTATTACAGGATTAACCTGGCAAGGAACGGAGTGAAGAAAGCGTAGTTACACGTGGACGCGTTTACGACAACTTAGTGGTTTGCACGGCAGACTATGAGGATGAACATAAAGCGGTGATGTATAGACGCCTCTACAGCATTTTTGTGGCCGACAGCCCTGATGAATGCGCTAATTTTCACGTAGCGACGTCACTGCTTGCGTTGTGCAAAGCACCTGAGCAGAGAAACGGTCAGAATACGCAGCAGTGCATTCAGCCTGCCGCAAAGGGCGAAGCCGTCATCGCATCGTCCGACTGCACATTTTCGACATCAGATTTGTTGGTAAGAGGATAGCGTGTAGCGTCACTGAAGAAGCTGTCCCGCCGGGAAAGCCATGCTGAATAAGTAGCATCACATTATTTCAGTTTCGGAACAGAGTAAGCGACAGTAACAAGGCCAGGCAGACATTGTGATCGTTTCTGACAGATTTTGCTGTAAAGAGGAAAACCGTCAGGATCAGCCCAAAATGGTGAGCAGACCATACAACAGAGCATCACGCTTCCGGCCATAATGAGTATGCGCATAATGTATATTATGTTAAATAATAGAGATTATTGCAGGCTTAACTGCGGGTCCGATGTTCCCTGCTTTGCTTCAACCCTGAAGCATTAGGTTCATTCTGTCCCTGAGGGTCTGTAAATCGCGATTGGCAAGCGTGCCATTTCACTGTTCTGAAATCGCACCGCCACTGCCCATCAATCATAAGTCAGTGTGAATTGCGTCGCGGCGTTCGCATCCCCTGGCTTTACGTTTTTCACGTCAGTTGAAACATAATCAGCCCAGAAATCCAGGGTGGCATCTCCGTTTGCATCGATCACGGCAGACGGCGTATCCCCACCCATCGGGATACGATGATGCTGGCTGTCCAGAATCTCAATCGCCACACCGGAAGCGGCATTCTCATCGCTGCTATCAATGGCCAGTAACGTATTGTCATTGGTATCTTTAGTGCCGGTGAACGTCAGTTTTGCATTATCGGCAGTACAGCCGGTCAGATGAAGACTAAACGGCACCGGTTTGGTTGTCTGCCCCGTTTTAACCAGCTGCTTAGTCTGCCATTCGCCGAGGTCAACGGGTTTATTGACGTCGCCCGGATCGACCGTACAACCGACCGCGACGACGGTTGCTGTAAGGCGAATATTAATTTGTGCCAGCGCATCGGCTGCCACCGACTGCGAGGTATAAAAAAGTATCGCTGCACCACCGGCCATCAGGATGATTTTTGGCAAAATAGTGCGACCTGACTGATTCATAGCCATTATCCTCCCGCCTTAATCAAAATCGACCCGAAGATAGCCTTCGGAGGTAAATCTGCCTTCCGCTGGCTTATTGCCGGTAATGCTGACGGGCCAGGCCGTAATGGGAACGGTTGCAGAGGCATTGCCATCAAGCTGAAAAGGGATTTTACTCTCCGCATTATTGGGAATTAAGGGTTTACTGTCTTTATCGGCCAGAACGAAACCGAGATCCGGGTTATCCGAGACAATCGCATTGCTGGCGACATTGTTCGCCTCAAGCCTTAAGGAGAGCATGGCTTGCGCATCAATATTTTTACATGAAATACCAATATTGCGGGTCTGCGGATTTACACCGGCGGGTTTATTGCCCGCGCCTGCAGCGGCAAACGCAGAGGCACCAATATTACCAAAATCAATCGTAATGATTTTATCTGGCGAAAATTCACAATTTTGCGGAATGGTAATTTGTCCGCCAATAGTTACGCTGGCGATAGCCTCACCGCTGACCTGAATGCCCTGCTGCGTATTTAAGTAGGTCTGTAGCGCCAGAACGCTGAATTGTGAGAAGCCGATAAAAGGTTTTCGGATCCTTAACGAGATCTTTCCGCTGTTGCCGGTTCCCCAGCCACTGCTCATCTGGCTCCGGTTCATCGGTAATTTATTTGACACATCATAAAAAGGCACCTGTGGAAACGTTTGACTGTTCCCGCCTACAAAAACCTGAAACGATGCATCAAGATAGTCGTTGAGTTTATACCACTGCGTGTCGCCGATTTTTTCTGAGGGCTGAAGCGGACTGACCGCTGTCGCATAGGCTTCGGCTGTAAAAGGATAAGGGGGTTCATCACAATGGCCGGTATACGATCCCTGCCCCTGAAAATCTTCCGCATCGGTAATAATAGCCCCCGCTTTATCCTTATCTTTATCTGAAATATCCTTCTGGATATTATCAATTACAAAATTGTGCGTTCCACCCTGTGCGGTGCAGTGGTAACTGTAGCCAAAGGCAGGCGCGCTGCCTGCCAGTAATGATAAATATAAAAGCACTGAAGCAGACAGTGCTGACTTTCTGTGCATTAGTCCCGGCAATAGAGTCATTTATTATTTTTCACCATAGCAATACAGTTAAGTGTCATACGCGCGACAGGTAATTTTTCACTTTCTGCAGGCAGCTCATAAGGAATCATGCAACTATCCGACGAGCCGCTTCCCCATATCACAGAAAGCGTGCCTTTAGGTTTAACCCCTGTCATATAGACGTCGCCAGTGTCACCAACAATACTGGTCGCACCGGTGGTTTTATCGGTCACTGAAGCCCCAAAGGGAACGGGACGACCGTTGTGCATCAGACTGAAAATTGCGCGTAATCCGACATGGGCAGTGTACTCCGCCCGCACGATCGCACCTTCCGTTGGCACCACTTCGCGGACGGTATCGTCAAGATCGGTGTGCATATCCAGGCTTTTTACATCCAGCGCGACCCGGTTACTGCGATAAACCGAGGCATACGGCATGACCGCATAGCCCCGCCAGTCAGTACTGATGCCGGTTTCATTCTCGACATGCACACCTTTAGCACCCGGCGCTTTGATCAGGACATTGGTATCCCCAAGTGGCTCACTGAACGTGATGCCGTTGGCATGGGCGATGATCCCGCCTGAAACGTCCCAGTTCATCGCGTGGTTGCCATTACTGTAACTGTAACCCCCGCTCGCTCTGGCATCTGACCCGTCCCAGCTGACGTTCATATTACCGCTGTCGCCATTTCGGTTACTGTGTCCCTGCATGATGCTATAGCTGAGGTTATTGCCCTGCAGCAATGTGCCGGTCACCCCCGTCTGCATCTGGGTAACCCCATCCTGATCGCGGTTAGCCTGGGCCGTCGCATACATACTGTTGAGTGCTTCATGCTCGGCCATGTCATGGCCCAGCCAGCGTCCGAATGGAATCGAGATGTTCAGCGAGATAAGCCGGTCGGTTTGCGGCATCCCCTTGCTGCGGCTGAGCGCATAGGAGAGATTGTAATTAATGCCGTGCCAGCCGCTGGAGAAACCAGCCTGATACCATTCATCGCTGCCGCTGCTATTCCAGTAGTCCTGATGTGTGGCGGTTAGACTTAGCGAGCCCCAGTCGCTGATCTGCTGGGCAACGCTCAGCTGAAAGCGCCCTTTTTTGCTGTTCATAAGATTGTGGTAACTGACGGGTTCAAGCTGCGGACCGCGCCCGTCCCCCCTATCTTTCCATTCATTCTGATATCCGTTCATCGCTTCCCATGCGGTTTCACCCAGCGTGTAGAAGCCGCGCGTTGAGTAGCGATAACCCAGCAGTTGAAATGTGGTGCCGGTATGATTCAGCGATTTAGCATAAAGAAACCGGACAGACTGGCCATTATGCGTACTGCCATCCGCCAGTTCACTGCGGGCAGCGGTGATATCAACAGAGACTGCACCCCAGTCACCGAGATTGCGTCCCAGCCCCGTGAGAACCGAGAGGTAATTTCTGGCAATCTGGCTCCCGCCATACAGCGTTGTGCCATTGCTGAGACCTCTGGCAAGCGTGCCCTGAGCAAATAAAGGATCCTCCTTACCTGCCAGACCGCTCCGATAACGACCTGCAACCAGATCATATTTTGTTCGCCCCTCGCGCTGCAGCAGCGGCACGGTAGAATATGGCACAACAAATTTTTGCACTGCACCGGCATCGTTTTTAATCGTAACGTCCAGGTCACCGCTGGATGATGTGGCATTCAAATCCGTAATTTCAAATGCACCGGACTGCACAATATTCTGGTAAATCACATAACCATTTTGCCGCACCGTAATCTGCGAGCGCCCTGATGCAATGCCACGAATCACCGGCGCATAGCCCTGTTGACTGTTTGGGTACATCGCATCTGAGGAGTAGAGCCGTACGCCGCGAAATCCCAGGCTATCGTAGATATCACCTGAGCTGCTGCTGTCTCCCAGAACCAGTTCACTTTTAAACGGAATGATGGTGCGTTCCGCAAAGGTGGAGATATTCTGCCACTGGCTTTGATGATAGCCATCAGCATAATCGGAGTGGTTCCAGGCACCGTTATTTCTGAGCCGCCATGCTCCGATATTCAGACCACTGGTAAGGTTCAGATAATAGCTATTGTTTCTGTCACCTTTACTGCCGGTGAGCGTGTAATTCAGCAGCGCCGCATTGATACCTTCGTCCCACTCCTCTGGCGGAATATAGCCTTGCGCACTGTTTCTCAGCGCAGCCTGAGGAAAGGTCAGCATCAGGCGCTGGGAGGCAAAATCATAATATGAGGCGGCACCCGGAAAGCTTTTCGCGAGATCGATGCACTGATCCTGATTATCCGTCGCCTTTAACGCCGTCAGATTTTCAGTATGAACGCCCAGCCGTTTCATCCATGCTACAGTCACGCAGGGTTGCAATCCTGTCCCGTCCTGTTTCACCGCTTCAGATGCAGGGCTGACCTGAGGCTGAGAAGCAACGGCAACAAAGCGCATCGGACTGGTGGTCACAAACTCATCGTTGCGCCAGATATCAACACGATAAACGCCGGGAAGTTGTCCTGAACCGTTTTCGAAGCGAGAGAGATCGGCAACTTCATTGCCATCTTTCGTCAGAAAGGCCGGGTTAAACCAGTCCTGAGCCTGAGCCGAACCGGATAGCGCGACAAACAGGGCAAGAGCTGAATACCGAAAAGAGGGCATCTTCTCCTGAACCGGCCTGCTAAATACCGAGTGGCGCATTATCGTGTCCCTGAGCGTTTAAAAAAGATGAAATCGTGGCAAGCGATTAATGCGTGCCGCTGGTTTGTGGCGCGGTGATAGCACCATAATCATTTATGGTCTGGTAATGAACGCTTCCTGAGACGCCTCGTGGTAATGAAAGCGCGAGCTGACCAAACGGGGCAACCATGCTGTTTTCAAGCTTCTTATTTCCCACGCTGATATTGACCAGCGATTGATAATAGGGCGTTGGATTATTAATGGTGAGCTGCCCTTCTCTTTCCTGAAACCCGATTTTTTTCGCCGATTCCACTTCGCTAATCGGTAAGCCATCCGGCCGCATAAAAAGCTTCATTCTTGACAAAACCGCCAGTTGCAGGGTATTCCCCCCGCTCATCGCCTCTTTATTAACCGCCGGAATCGCTTTTACGTTCATCCAGTAAACTTTTTCACGATCTTTGGGCAGGGCCGCGCCGGTATAAACAATACGCAGATTGTTTTCACTTTTTGGTGCCGCGGCAAACAGCGGTGGCGTGACGATAAAATCATTTACCCGCTGCCCTTTTTCATCCTCCACCCATGCCTGAATAAGATAGCGCTCATGACTGTCGCTATTGGTGACTGATAGCGATGTCTGATGGTCACTTTCCGGGTAAATAATACGGGTGGCCCCTGGCGCAATACCGCCAGCATGAGCCGTATTTACTACACAGGCAGCCAGCATGGCCGCAGAGATTAATGATTTTTTCAGCATGATTACTTGACCTGATTAAGGGATTCAGATTAGGGGTACGCGATATTCAGACGAACTTCACTGTGCAGCTCTTCAGGATGAACACGTACAGAAGAGGCGAGATAACGTGCGATAAAATGGATCTCCGTATCCTTTCCACTCGCCTGACGTAGCACCACGGGTGCCCCATCCGGTTTAATCTGTTTCCCTTGTGGGCCAGAGATTAATAATCCTACATGACTATCTTCACTACTCTGGCTGACGTTTTCCGTACTCTCATCATCGGACAAAACCTGAAAGAGGTTCGGCATTTGCGGGTTCGCCCTTCCTGAAAAGGAAATATTTACGCCGCTGCTGATTTCACTTTTGCAGTCAGCTAAGTGAACCGTAAAGGGCCGCGCCGCGGTGGTGATATCACCAGGCTGCTTAAATCCGTGCAACGTAAACTGACCCATATCAACGTGCATATCCACATTATCTGAGGTGACTACGCAGGCCCCGGAAATAACCTTGCCGTGAATATGTAATTTCCCACTTGTTATTTCAGCAACGTCATTTTTCATAGCGCCATATCCGGCGAAAGAAGTCAGCAATAAGCCAACAGACAAGGTGATAAAATCATAACGCATCATCAATTCAGCCTCTAAGAAATGCCCATTCGGCCCGTTCAACAACCGGACGAAATGGGCACAGAACTTAGTTGTACTGCATGATGAAATTCGCGTCAGCGTTCGCATCACCCGCGGTTGCTACGCCGGTTGACTTATATTGCGCAGCAAATTTAAGGATATTTTCGCCATTAATCAGTGTGGTTTTATCAGTGAAGGTAGAACCATCCAGTTTCACCACGGCAGAACTGTTATCCAGAATCTGAATACCGATGTTGGTAGCAGTTCCGCTGTTAGACGATGAAAGGTCCTGGTCTACTGCCAGGAGTGTTGGATCTGTCGCATCTGCACGGCCAGAGAAAGCAACCGCTGCGGTAGTCACTACAGAGGTATCGCAGTCTTCCAGTTTAATCTGGAAGGGTACAATCGAGCCAAGCACGCCAGCACTTTTGAAATGGTGAGTGGTGTATTCGCCCAGTTTAACTTCCTGGTCGCTGGTGTCGGTGCTAACTGAGCAAGGTGCAGCAACAAGCTTACCTTTGAAATGGACCGTGCCGCCATTAACAGTAATTGGAGTAGTCTCAGCATGGACTACACCTGCAAATAAAGCGACTGCTGTGCTCATGGCGACAGCCAGTTTTTTCATTTTCATTTTATATCCCTTGATTAAAGTTTCTGTAACTACACAACATAACTTCACGCTTCTCCCGGTTATTCCGCCCCGTGAGAGTCATGAGTGCCCTGCTTCTGCGCCTTATTTAAGTCGCAGAGAAAGATCAAGTATTACGCTGTTGTTCATTAAACGGACTCTTTCAAAAATGAATCTAAAAATCCGTTTAATCTGCACGAAACAGTTACGCCATACAGCATCAGCATCTTCTTAAATACATTTAACCTAATCAAACCGGCGAGCTATCCCTTTTCACGCAACAGGGAAGTCACGATTTAAATAATTCTATTCTGATCGCCTGATGGTCCAGAGTATAAGGCCGGCGTTTAAAGATAACAATCATCACCCCTTAACTCCGTTTAAAGATGACGAGCAAAAAAACAGAAAATTTAAATACAGCAATCGCCACAGGCTAATTAATAGCCAGTCCGGGTTTATTATAAAACAGCAGGTTAGATAAACATGCATGCCAGATGAATGCTAATGTTATGAATATAAATTTTAAAAAAAACAAAAGCCCGAAATTAATTTAACCAGATATTTACCCATCTCGTTTCTGAAGGGTTTAACTTCTTAAACCAGATATAAACACAAACCATTGACAATCCAAGAAATTCAAAACCACCGCAAATCAAAAATAAGAATCATTACCACAACCAGAAAGTTTCACAGAAAGATAAATAGCCAGAAAAGGGCACTGTTTCATTATTAATTTAAACCTGACATCTACGGATTGCCGGAGCAGCGTTAATAATTATCAAATCGGGTAAGGCAGATGAACCCGGGAACAGCTCAGGTTAAGAGCAGCAGAATTATGTGGGCGCTGAACGCGAGGCATCATGACGAAACAGGAGGATGGGGATTTTGCCGGTTAATCGCAGAGCGCATCAACGGTGAACATCCGGAACAGAACAGATGCCGGCAGGATATCCTTTGTCCTGCCGGCAGCTTATGGTGATGTTATTCGCTGTCGGCTAGTGCCCCGCCTGAACAGAGGCTTTGTTGATCGCATCCTGCAGCATCGATTCCATCGCGCCTCCCGGGAAAATCGTCACCGTATCTGCGGTCGCACCTGACAGAGGCATCACAACGATTCCTGGCGTACCCTGAAAGCCTGTATTTTTCGCCAGAATATCCGTGCGGGACAGTGTGTCGAGCATATCGTTATTTTTTAACTTACCGGCACCGGCTGCAGAAGCGGCTTGAGTGACATCCTTTTGTGTCAGCGCGCCCTCAATATGACCACTAGCAAATAGCGCATTGTGATACTTCATATAGGCATCACCGCCTCTTTGCTGCCAGATTCGTAAACCGGTTTCAGCCGCCTGGAAAGACGGTTTCCAGCGATAGCCAAAAATGGGCCACTCTCTAAAGATAAAGCGTACCTGGGGATTCGCTTTCATCAGTGACTGAATAACGGGGGCCTGACGGGCACAGACGCTGCACTGATAATCGAAGAATTCTATAACCGCGACTTTAGCGTTCTCAGGCCCAATAGCAGGTACCGTTTTATCATTCAGCAATTCATCCTGATGTTTAATTGCCGCAGTGGTCATCGCTTTCATCTGCTCGTCATACTGAATTTTCTGCAGTTTCTGATCCACTTCAACCAGTAATTCCGGATGCTTCAGCAGCCAGGCTTGTGCTATCTCGCCAATACGGGCTTCCTGTTCAGGTGTAAACAGCGGTTCGTCGGCGGCAGCTTGAGTCCGGGCAGGCTTTTGCGAGGTGTTTTCGTCTGTGGCCTGCTGCTCTGAGGTTACTGCCGGATGTGGCTCACTCATTTCTGCCCCGGAAGATGAATCAGCTGTCGGTTTTGTAGCCGGTGACGGTTGATTACTGTCCGATTGGGGCTGAACCGGTGCAGAAGTCTCAGCCTGCTGCGTTGCCGGCGCTGAACCGGATGCAGCTTCTGGCACCGTTGCGACGGATTGCTGCTCTGATATTGCCGGGCTGGATGAAGTTGTCGCTACAGAACCAGCCGGTTGCTGCGATGCAGCAGCGGTTGTTGTCGCGGCTGGTGCTTCAGTACTGGCTGGCGATAGCGGGCTCGTCTCCGGTTGCGAAACCGCTGCTGCTGCAGGTGCAGGCTGGGTATTCACCGGGCTATTTAAGGCGGGATCGGCAGTCGATGACTCCGTCGCCATTGCCGTTGAAACATCAGTAGCGCCTGCCAGTAACATAAGGGCCAGCGCCAGTTTACTCATTCTCATTGCTTGTCGTCCTGAATAGGGTTGTTTATGTGGTATGGCGATAGCCATCGTCCTGATGCCTTCTGATAATGATTACCGGCATTGCCAGGAAGGGATTCTCTGCGCTGCCATGCCGGATCAGGACAGCAGGAGTAATAAAAAAGAGCGGCGCTACTCTGGGTGCAGCGCCGCTCTGGCTATTTTCATTAGTGAAGCCTGTAACTTATTGACTCACGTCATATAAAGACAATTCATACCCGTTAACGCCCTGCTTTCAGGACAGAATTGAGAAGTGGTTTAACATGAACTTTTATTCTGGTAAGCAATGCCTGCACTGAAGCAGATCTGAGGTTTATATTTGATATTTGTATGATGTAACTAAAAAAGTGTGTCTTTTCTCAGAAATTTCACATTTCCTGCGGCTGAATATCTCTTTGCCCTCAGGCGCATTACTCTTTCTGAACTGTCACCCGACTTCAACCAATCAATAAAGGAAACATTGATGAAAACTTCATATGCTTTGATCGCAACATTACTGATGACCTCTGGCGCATCCGCTATCGCAGCTCAGCCTGCTACCGCTAAAAATCCACTGAGCGTGCACGTTCTTAATCTGCAAACCGGCCAGCCAACAGCCGGTATTGAAGTTGAACTGGATCAGAAGCAGCAGGATAACTGGGTGAAACTGGCGTCAGGCGTCACCGATAACAATGGTCGCATCAGCGCCCTGTTCCCGCAGGACAAAACGGCCAGCGCGGGCAGCTACCGTGTCGTGTTTAAAACCGGTGACTTTTATAAAAAAACCAATCAGAAAACCTTCTTCCCGGAGATCCCGGTTGAGTTCAACATGGACGCCAGCGGTGAGCACTACCATATCCCGTTACTGCTGAGCCCGTTTGGTTACTCAACCTATCGCGGCAACTAATTTGCCCAATCCGGCACTCAGGTGCCGGATCCTCACTCTTCTGCAACCCGCGCCGGAAAGCACGCCACCAGCCAGTCGATAACCCCCCGTAACCGTTGCTTCACGTGCCGGTTTTGCGGATAAACCCGATGAAACGAATAACCCGCTGGACGCCAGTCGCGCAGGATCTCCACCATGTCACCCTGCCGCAAAATTGATGACAGCGAATAGCTGAACGTCTTAATGAACCCTGCCCAGCCAGTCCCGCGGCCAGATGCCCGTTACTCTCATTGACGCCAATACGATGCGCTCTGGTGATCTTAACTTTCACTCCCTGACGTTCGAACCGTAACGAAGCTTCCGCGACAAACTCCCGGTTCAGCCAGACCTGCACAGTACAGCCTGGCTGAACCATTAACGTATCAGTCCCTGCTTCAGAACCCGCAGGGATTGCTGCAATCTACCCGTTACCCGGTACGTAGTCATAAAATGTCACGTTGCATTAACCCCGATCTCTCCAATCCCCCGCTATAGTTATTGCCTGTCACGTCAGTCATAAAACCATGGAGATAACATGAGCCAACTTTTTTCCACTGTCTCGCTGGGCGAACTTACGCTGGATAATCGCATTGTGATTGCGCCGATGTGCCAGTACTCCGCTGAAGCAGGCAATGCCACCGCCTGGCATCGTATCCATCTTGGCCAGCTGGCCTTTTCAGGCGCAGGTCTGATGATTATTGAAGCCACCGCCGTAGAGGATATTGGCCGTATCTCTCCCGGCGATTTGGGCTTGTGGAATGATGACAATGAAGCTGCGCTGAAAACGGTGCTGGAAGATGTGCGCCGCTACTCCTCTATTCCGGTGGGCATTCAGCTCGGCCATGCGGGCCGCAAAGCGTCGTGTGCCGTACCCTGGGAATGCGGTAAGCAGATTGCACCTGAAGCCGGCGGCTGGCAAACCGTGGCACCGTCCGCACTGAGCTACAGCGCGGATGAAGTGAAGCCGGTTGCCATGAGCACTGACGATCTGGCGCGGGTAAAACAGGCCTTTGTCGATAGCGCCCGACGCGCGGTGCGTCTGGATATTGAGCTGATCGAAGTCCATGCCGCACACGGCTATCTGCTGCATCAGTTCCTGTCGCCGCTGTCGAATCAGCGCAGTGATGAATATGGCGGCTCGCTGGAAAACCGTATGCGCTTCCCACTGGAGGTGTTCAAAGCCGTCCGTGAAGCCGTACCCGCGTCCGTGCCGGTAGGCGTGCGTATTTCTGCTACGGACTGGGTCGAAGGCGGCTGGGAAATCGAGCAGTCGATCGCCTTTTCACGTGAGCTGGAAGCGCTGAACTGCGCCTATATCCACGTCTCAAGTGGGGGTCTGTCGGAAGATCAGAAAATCAGCGTGGGGCCTAACTACCAGGTGCCGTTCTCACGCGATATCCGTGAACAGGTGTCGATTCCGGTGATTGCGGTTGGCCTGATTACTGAACCGCAGCAGGCGGAAGGTGTGCTTCAACAGGGCGATGCCGATCTGGTCGCACTGGCGCGCGGTATTCTCTACGATCCACGCTGGCCGTGGCACGCTGCGGCTGTGCTGGAAGGCAAAGTCCAGGTTCCGCCGCAATATCTGCGTTCTGAGCCACATGATGTTAAAGGCATTCTGACGCAGGATCAGTAAGCTTTACGGGCAGAACACATAGACGTTGCTCTGCCCGCTTTCTTATAAGATACCTTTGAGTCGCAGATGCTGCAGCAGCATGATGGTTTTAGCATCCACAATCCTGCCCTGATCGATGGCCTGTAACGCCTGATCAAAATCGAGAGCCAGCACCTCGATATCCTCACCCTCTTCCGCAATTCCGCCGCCTTCGCCGCTGCGGTGCTGATCGTCATACTCAGCAATAAAGAAATAGAGCTTCTCCGTCACCGAGCCGGGGCTCATAAAGGCTTCAAACACCTTCTGAACATGGCTGACGCGAAAACCCGTCTCCTCTTCCGCTTCGGCAACAATACGCGCTTCGGGCGAGGCGTTATCCAGCAGACCGGCGGCCGCTTCAATCAGAAAGCCATCATGTCCATTCAGGAAAACCGGAAAGCGAAACTGACGGGTCAGCACCACCGTACGTTTGTCACGGTTGTAGAGCAGGATCACTGCGCCGTTACCGCGGTCATAGGCTTCACGGCTCTGCTCCTGCCAGCGGCCGTCACGGCGCAGCAGCGAGAAGGTATATTTCTTCAGGGTATACCAGTTATCTGACAGCAACTGCTCATTGATGATGCGCACGCGGGGATGGTTCTGCTGCATGATGCTCTCCAGTATAGTAGACAGCTATCACGCTATCATGCAAAATCGTGCAACTTCAAGAAAAAACATGCAAAGGCCAGTCATGCTATCCCGCCAGCGAAAACAGACGATTCTTGCCCTGCTCGCCCAGGAAAAACAGGTGCAATCGCGCGACCTCAGCCAGCGCTTTGGCCTCTCCGAAGACTCTATCCGCCGCGACCTGCGTGAACTGGCGGCTGAAGGCTTATTGCAGCGGGTGCATGGCGGTGCCCTGCCGGTTTCCGCTGCGCTGGCCACCTTTGAAACGCGCAAAAGCGTGCAGACCGCCTCAAAGCAGGTTATCGCGCAGAAGGCAATCTCGCTGATCCAGCCGGGACAGATTGTGCTGATTGATGGCGGGACCACCAGCGCGGAACTGGTGCGACAGTTACCCGCAGCGCTGAGCTTTACCGCCATCACCCACAGTCCCAGCGTGGCGCTGGCATTAGCCGATCATCCACTGGTGGAGATCATTATGGTTGGCGGGCAGCTCTATAAGCATTCAGTGGTGACGGTGGGCGCATCAATGCTGGAATCGATCAACCGCATTAATGCCGATCTCTTTTTTATGGGCGTGACCGGTGTGCATCCGGCGGCCGGGCTGACCACCGGCAATTACGAAGAGGCGACGGTGAAGCGTGCGCTGGCAGGACGTGCAGCAGAAACCGTGGTGCTGGCATCAGCCGAAAAGCTGAATTCCGCCTCCGCCTTTGCCATTGGCGATCTGTCACTGGCCAGCACGCTGATTGTAGAAACGCAGCCGGACGACGCGCTGCAACTGGCGCTGAGCCAGCAGGGTGTGACGATCATCTGAGTTCGTAGCAGGCGTGCAGCGCAAGATGCGGGCCTGTCAGCGGTCGCCGTGCCGCGGGAAACTGCAGGGCAACCGGCGTCATTGAGCTTTGCGCCAAAGCCACAGCAATGGCTCCCTGCTGATAAGCCTGCTCGGCGGCTGCCGCAATCAGTGCAAAGTATCGTGTTGTGTCCCCCGCTTTAAACGCCGCCCACGCGCCCTCCACCAGCGCAATCTCTGTCTGGCTGCCCCGCTGGCAGAAGAGCGTCCGCGTCGCCGCCAGTGTTGATTCTGCCGCACAGAGCGCGACTGTCCGCCCTGCCTGCCGCTGCAGCGCCTCCGCTAACATCCCGTCGGTGCGCATAACCCGATCCTGCGCGCTGAAATCACCGGCAACCGGCCCCAGCGTCGAGCAGGTGATCAGCACCGCATCGAACTGCGGCAGCAGCGTTTCAATCATTTGGGCAATACGGCGGCGTAATCCAGTTGTCATCCCGCCGCTGCATTCCGCTTCTGCCAGCAGCGCAGGCATTACCAGATGATTCAGCGGCGACGTCTCATATGCCAGTGCGCTGGCGGCATCATCAAATATTGCGATATTACTGGCCGCGGTGTGAAAGCAAAGAATGTTCAGGGTGAGCTCCGTTACACGTCAGATTGCGGATTGCCAGGCTGCATGCTGGATAACAACACGATAACCATCCTTGTCGCTAAATGTCACGCCCCGTTGATCCCAGTAAGGATTAAATGCAGGAACCCGCAGAAATCCTGCCTCATCCATACAGGCACATCGGGCCAGCCAGTCAGGCCGTTGCGGAATGTAGAGCACCAGCAGGTCCTCATCCGTTGGCGATGGCCGGACGGGATGCGTGTGACAGAGCGTGAATTCGAGATGCCAGCCCAGCCCTTCAGCGCCCAGCATCACGCCACTGAACCCCTGATGATCGGTAAACTCACCGATTTCTTGCAACCCCAGCCCGTGGCAATAGCTCTGACTGCTTTGCGTCAGGTCTGTCACCGGTCGGGCAATACGCAGATGCTGGATAATCATGGTTCTCTCCCTGTAAAATTCCCTGATATTTATCACAATCTTCAGAGCTACCCGTGACGCCGGATGCGCAGCAACTTCCCATGTCCATAAATTGAAGGCATAAAAAACCCGCTTTAGCGGGTTTGGGAGGGAGCTGACAGTCAACCCGCGTTTGCTTCGCGTAATGCGTGTCATACCGCACCGCTGAAGACTCGCCTGCCCGTTTTTTTGCAAGCGGATGTGAACAGCCGTCAGTCTGAACCCGCGACATGAATGGTCCTGCATCCGCGGTGTCCCCGCGGTTAGCACCTTATGCGCTGTTATCGGTAAATCATGCTTACCGCTCACAGCGTTAAACGCATTCCCGCCGCTGTCATCTACACTTTCCCGGTATTCATATGGTGATGCCCTGAGCATTGCCCGGCTATAAAAGGATGACAATATGACTGAACAAGCAACCCAGAACCACGCCTGGTTACTGGCTTCACGCCCTCACGGTGAGCCGACCAAAGAGAATTTCCGCCATGTGGCCCAGCCCGTCCCGGAAATCAAAGAGGGTGAACTGCTGCTGAAAACCATCTATCTCTCGCTTGACCCCTACATGCGTGGCCGGATGGACGAGGGTAAATCCTACGCCGCGCCGGCAGAGCTGGATCAGCCGATGGTGGGCGGCACCGTCTGTCAGGTCGTCGAATCGAAAAACAGCGAGTTTAAAACCGGTGACTGGGTGCTGGCGCAGAGCGGCTGGCAGGAATATGCCGTCTCCGATGGCAAAGAGATTGCGAAGCTGGGCAACGATCTGCCACATCCGTCATGGGCGCTGGGCATTCTCGGGATGCCAGGCTTTACCGCCTATATGGGCCTGATGGATATCGGTCAACCAAAAGCGGGTGAAACCCTCGTCGTTGCCGCCGCAACCGGTCCGGTAGGCGCAACAGTTGGTCAGTTGGGTAAACAGAAAGGCTGCCGTGTCGTCGGTGTGGCGGGCGGTGAAGAGAAATGCCGTTTCGCGGTCGATACGCTGGGCTTTGATGCCTGCCTCGATCACCACAGTGCCGACTTTGAAGAGCAGCTGAAAAATGCCTGCCCGGATGGCATCGATATCTACTTCGAAAACGTCGGCGGCAAAGTGTTTGATGCCGTGTTCCCGCTGCTGAACACCGCTGCGCGCGTGCCGGTC
>Ga0308162_1001715_pt1 | contig 16398 bp, 10 predicted proteins | sample PhySR2_FD_201370 | JGI IMG/M metagenome (GOLD analysis project Ga0308162, IMG submission 201370) | Phyllosphere microbial communities from UC Gill Tract Community Farm, Albany, California, United States - DLSLS.R2 | ecosystem: Host-associated > Plants > Phyllosphere > Unclassified | place: USA... | reverse complement strand
AAGGCTTACTTCTCAAATAATCAGACCCGACAGACGCTGTTTTTCAGCACCACCTTTCAGGTGATGGGCCATCTGACCAAGTCAAAAGGGCGCGTCACGGAAGCGGATATTCAGATTGCTTCGCTGCTAATGGAACGGATGCAGCTGCATGGTGACTCCCGCAGTGCAGCCCAGCGCGCGTTCCGCGAAGGCAAGCAGGCGGATTACCCGTTACGCAGTAAATTGCGTGAACTGCGCAGCGCCTGTTTTGGCCGGTTCGATCTGATCCGGATGTTCCTGGAGATCCAGATTCAGGCCGCCTTTGCCGACGGCTCACTGCATCCCAACGAGCGTCAGGTGCTCTATGTGATTGCTGAAGAGCTGGGCATTTCACGTGTCCAGTTCGATCAGTTCCTGCGCATGATGGAGGGTGGCCAGCAGTTTGGCGGTGGTCAGCGCAGTTCGGGCGGTTTCCAGCAGGCGCAACGCGGCCCAACGCTGGAAGATGCCTGTAGCGTGCTGGGCGTGAAGAGCAGCGATGACGCCACCACGATTAAACGCGCGTACCGTAAACTCATGAGCGAGCATCATCCTGACAAGCTGGTGGCGAAAGGGCTGCCGCCAGAGATGATGGAGATGGCGAAGCAGAAAGCGCAGGAAATTCAGGCAGCGTACGATCTGATTCGCAAAGAGAAAGGCTTTAAGTAATCACTATGTCTCCTGGCCTCTTCTGCAACAGAGGAGGCCACGGTGACAGGCAGTAGATTTCAAAAATCGGCGGGCTGGCGAAACGTCATGGCATTACCAAATGCCGGATGGGTAATGGTCAGTGACTCTGCATGCAGCAGCAAACGGGCTGCCATCGCTTTAGCCTCCGGATGCGCATAGAAGTTATCCCCCAGAATCGGATGGCCCAGCGCCAGCATATGCACCCGCAGCTGGTGTGAACGACCGGTAATCGGCTTCAGCAACAGGCGCGCACAGTTATCCGCACGATATTCCAGCACCTGATACTCCGTCTGCGCGGCTTTGCCGGTCTCGAAGCAAACCATCTGCTTTGGACGATTTGGCCAGTCACAAATCAGCGGCAGATCAACCAGTCCTTCTTCCTTCTCCGGATGCCCCCAGATGCAGGCCACGTAGGTTTTGGAAGGCTCGCGCTCACGGAACTGGCGCTTCAGCTCGCGTTCAGCCGCTTTGGTCAGCGCCACCACCATTACGCCGCTGGTCGCCATATCGAGCCGGTGAACGGATTCTGCCTGCGGGAAATCACGCTGTATCCGCGTCATCACGCTATCTTTGTGCTCATCCAGACGACCGGGTACCGAGAGCAGACCGCTGGGTTTGTTCACGACCATGATGTGTGCATCCTGATAAAGGATGTGCAGCCAGGGTTCACGCGGTGGATTGTAAGGTTCCATGGGGCTTTCCAAAAATAAGGGGCCAGTGGCCCCTGAGCTTACTGGTGTGTCACCACAATCAGGCGCAGCGCGTCGAGACGCCAGTTAGCCTGATCGAGACTTTCCAGCACCTGTTCGCGATTGCTTTCCAGTGCCTCGACTTCATCGTCGCGGATGTTCGGGTTGACGGCTTTCAGCGCGTTAAGACGCGAAAGCTCGGCACCCAGCTTCTCGTTCGCTTCAGCACGTGCCGCATCGATCACCGCGCGCGCTTCGCTGACCACACTCTCTTCGGCCTGCGTCAGAATCGCATGCACATCCTGCTGCACCGCATTCACCAGTTTACTGGCGGTATGACGGTTAACGGCATTCAGCTGACGGTTAAAGCTTTCGAACTCCACTTTTCCCGCCAGGTTGGTGCCTTTGGTATCCATCAGCAGACGGATTGGCGTCGGTGGCAGGAAACGGGTCAGTTGCAGATGCTTCGGTGCCTGCGCTTCAACGACATAGATCAGCTCAACCAGCAGGGTCCCCACCGGCAGCGCCTTGTTCTTAAGTAGTGACAGTGCGCTGCTGCCGGTATCGCCTGACAGGATCAGATCCAGTCCGTTACGAATCAGCGGGTGTTCCCAGGTAATAAACTGGGTATCCTCGCGCGACAGCGCCTGATCGCGGTTAAAGGTGATGGTGCAGCCATCTTCCGGCAAACCAGGGAAATCAGGCACCAGCATGTGGTCGGAAGGGGTCAGCACAATCAGATTATCGCTGCGATCTTCCTGATTGATGCCGACGATATCAAAGAGGTTGAGCGCGAAGTTCACCAGGCCGGTGTCGTTATCCTGCTCGCTGATGGCATTGGCCAGCAACTGCGCCGATTCACCCCCGTTAGAGTTCAGCTCCAGCAGGCGATCACGACCCTGTTCCAGCTGCGATTTCAGCGCGTCGTGCTGTTTACGGCAGTCAGTGATAAACGCATCGAAGCCTTCATTGTTTTCCGGCGCGGCCAGATAGCCGATCAGCTGTGAATGAACGCTGTCATAGATGGTGCGGCCGGTCGGGCAGGTGTGTTCAAACGCGTCCAGCCCTTCGTGATACCAGCGCAGCAGCACCGCCTGTGCGGTCTGCTCCAGCCACGGTACCAGAACCTGAATGTCGTGCGCCTGACCGATACGATCCAGACGACCGATACGCTGTTCCAGCAGGTCCGGGTTAAACGGCAGGTCGAACATCACCAGACGGCTGGCAAACTGGAAGTTGCGGCCCTCTGAACCGATCTCAGAGCAAAGCAGCACCTGAGCGCCGTTCTCTTCTGAGGCAAACCAGGCCGCGGCGCGGTCGCGCTCAATGATCGACAGCCCCTCGTGGAACACCGCGGCGCGGATACCTTCGCGCTCGCGCAGTACCTGCTCCAGCTGCAGCGCGGTGGCCGCTTTTGCACAGATCACCAGCACCTTCTCTTTACGGTTAGTGGTGAGATAGCCCATCAGCCATTCCACGCGCGGATCGAAGTTCCACCAGGTGCCGCTGTCACCTTCAAATTCCTGATAAATCTGTTCCGGGTAGAGCAGGTCACGCGCCCGCTCTTCTGCGCTTTTGCGCGCCCCCATGATGCCGGAAACTTTAATCGCCGTCTGATACTGCGCTGGCAGCGGCAGGCGGATCTGATGCAGTTCGCGTTTCGGGAAGCCTTTAACCCCATTACGGGTGTTTCGGAACAGTACGCGGCTGGTGCCGTGGCGGTCCATCAGCATGGAGATCAGCTCCTGACGCGCTTCCAGCTTGCCGTCACGATCGCTGTTGGCGACCTGCAGCAGCGGCTCAATGTCCTGCTCGCCGACCAGATCGTTGATTCGGTTCATCTCCTCCTGGGAGATCGCCTTGTCCGCCAGCAGTGCTGTGACAGCATCGGCAATCGGGCGGAAATGCTGCTGCTCTTCAACAAAGGCGGCAAAGTCATGGAAACGGTCCGGGTCGAGCAGGCGCAGACGGGCGAAGTGGCTCTCCATACCCAGCTGTTCTGGTGTTGCAGTCAGCAGCAGAACGCCAGCAGTTTTCTCCGCCAGCTTTTCGATAACCTGATATTCGCGGCTTGGCTCGCCTTCTGACCAGGCCAGATGGTGCGCTTCATCCACCACCAGCAGATCCCATTCGGCATCGGCCAGCATCTCAAGGCGCTGTTTGTTACGGCGCACAAAGTCCAGCGAGCAGATAATCAGCTGCTCCGTTTCAAACGGGTTGTCACTGTCGTGCTGCGCTTCGGTATAGCGATCGTCATCAAACAGCGCAAAGCGCAGGTTGAAGCGGCGCAGCATTTCGACCAGCCACTGGTGCTGTAAGGTTTCAGGCACCACGATCAGGACACGCTCAGCACGACCCGCCAGCAGCTGCTGCTGGATGATCATCCCGGCTTCAATGGTTTTACCCAGGCCAACTTCATCGGCCAGCAGCACGCGCGGCGCATGGCGGCGACCCACATCATGGGCGATATGCAACTGGTGAGGGATCAGGTTGGTGCGCATACCGCGTAAGCCGCTGATAGGCAGACGATATTGCTCGCTCTGGTATTTACGGGCGCGGAAGCGGAGGGCGAAACGATCCATCCGGTCAAGCTGGCCGGCAAACAGACGATCCTGCGGCTTACTGAACACCAGCTTGCTGTCGAGCATGACTTCGCGCAGCATCACGTCGCTTTCTTCGGTGTCCAGCCGGGTACCGATATAGGTCATCAGGTCATTTTCGTTGCGTACTTCATCGACGCGCATCTGCCAGCCTTCGTGACTGGTGATGGTATCACCCGGATTAAAGATGACGCGGGTAACCGGCGAATCGTTGCGGGCGTAGAGGCGGTTTTCCCCCGTGGCCGGAAACAGCAGGGTGATCATGCGGGTATCGATCGCCACCACGGTGCCCAGTCCCAGTTCACTTTCCGTATCACTAATCCAGCGCTGACCTAATGTAAAAACCATATTTTTTTGCTCAAATTTTAACGTTTTTAGAGGTGTTCCCAAAGCTCAGGCAATAGCGCTACCGCCAGACAAACGAGATCTGGAGCGGGAGTAAGAGCGGTGAGTTTCAGGAAGGGCGCTATGGTACTGGATGGCAGGGCGTTCGTCACCTGTCAAAAAAGCCCCAGTTGCCCTGTAATCAGTGTAGCAAAATCCCCTTCAACAAAGGGCAGAATCCCCTCTGCGATCGGCTGAAGTTGCTTCGTCACGTAGTGGTCATAGTCCAGTGGCGTGCGGCGCGCTTCCAGTGGTTCCGGACCCGCCGTCGCCATAACGTAACGAATACGGCCTCCCTTCTGGTACTGCAATGGCCGGTTTAATTTACGATTCTGCTCATCGGCCAGCCGGGCGGCACGCACATGCGGGGGCACGTTTCGTTCATATTCATTCAGCGGCCGCCGCAGACGCTTTTTGTAGATCAGCTGATCGTCGAGTTCACCGGCCAGCAACTGCGCTACGGTCGTGCGGATGTAGTCCTGCCACGGCTCACGGTGAAAAATGCGATGGTAGAGCTGCTGCTGAAACTGTTTGGCCAGCGGCGTCCAGTCGGTTCGTACCGATTCCAGCCCCTTGAAGACCATGCGCTCACCGGCAGCGTCACGAATCAGTCCGGCGTAGCGTTTCTTGCTGCCCTGTTCCGCGCCGCGAATGGTTGGCATCAGGAAGCGGCAGAAGTGGCTTTCATACTCCAGTTCCAGTGCGCTGGTCAGCCCCTGGGTTTGCTGCAGGTGGGCTCGCCACCAGGCATTCACTTTCTGCACCAGCTGCTGACCAATCGCGGCGGCCTGCTCTTCGCTGTGGGCGGACTTCAGCCAGACAAACGTGGAGTCGGTGTCGCCATAGATAACGTCGTAGCCTTCCGCCTCAATCAGTGCGCGGGTCTGCTGCATGATGGCGTGACCGCGCAGGGTAATTGAGGAGGCGAGACGCGGATCAAAGAAGCGGCAGGCGCTGGTGCCCAGCACGCCGTAAAAGGCATTCATAATGATCTTCAGCGCCTGAGACAGCGGCTGGTTGTTCTGCTTTTTCGCCGCTTCACGACCCAGCCAGATCTGCTCAACAATCGCGGGCAGACAGTGGGTATGCCGTGAGAAACGCGCTTCGCGGAAACCTTCGACTGAATCGGCATCATCAGGATGGGCCAGCCCCTCTACCAGACCCACCGGGTCGATCAGGAAGGTGCGGATAATCGACGGATAGAGGCTTTTGTAATCCAGCACCAGCACCGAGTCATACAGGCCGGGGCGCGAATCCATCACATAGCCGCCCGGACTCGCTTCCGGGGCGACATCACCCATGTTCGGGGCGACAAATCCGGCGCGATGCATCCGCGGAATATAAAGATGACCAAAGGCCGCCACCGAACCGCCGTGGCGATCGACCGCAAGGCCATTCACCGCCGCGCGTTCCAGCAGAAACGGCATAATCGCGGTTTTGTGAAAAATGCGCGTCACCAGCTCGCAGTCTTTCAGGTTATAGCGTGCCAGCGCCGGTTTATCGTTGGCAAAGCGCCAGTTGATCTCCTCCATTCGCTGCCAGGGATTATCAATCGCTTTCCCTTCACCCAGCAGCTGTTGCGACACCGACTCCAGGCTGAACGACGGGAAATCCCAGAACGCCGATTTCAGTGCGTCGATGCCATCGATAATTAACCGACCGCTGGCCTGAGCGAAAAAAACGCCGGGCTTGAAGCCATGTTCACGCCACTCCAGCGCGGCCTGCTGGCGGCCAAGACGCAACGGAATACCATAGCGATCGGCATGCTTTTGCAGCACCCGCAGGTCAAACTGCACCACGTTCCAGCCAATCAACACGTCCGGGTCATGCTCTGCAAACCACTGGTTCAGTGCTTCAAGCAGTTGCGGGCGGCTGTCGAGATAGATCAGCTCAAAATCCAGCATGCTGGCATCACCGTTTGGCGGGCCGAGCATAAAGACCTGGCGCTGACCGCACCCCTCCAGCCCGATGCAGTAAAGCTCGCCGTGCTGCGTGGTTTCAATGTCCAGCGAGACCCATTTCAGCGGCGGGCGATAGTCGGGATGAGGTTTGAGCCGCGCATTAATCATGCTGTCGCCGTGCTGCTCGCCGTCAAACCAGACCGGGGCGGTAATAAAACGCTCCATCAGGTAGCGCTCCGGCGGACGGATATCCGCCTCATAGACCGGAATGCCCTGTTCACGCAGCCGTTTTTCGATGCGCTGTAGCTGACGATTCTGCGGGCAATAGAGACCAAAAACCGGACGGCGGCGGAAATCTTTCAGCGCTAGCGACTGAATCCGAAACTGACGTTCATCTTTAAGTAATTCGCTGACCTGCGCCTGAAATTCTTCAGGAATAAACGCGACAGACTCCTGCACCGGCAGCACCACGCGCTGCGCGCCGGCATCGGTGGCAAGCCAGAGGATAATTTCGCTGCCATGCGGGCTGTCGCGCCAGTGGCGGGTGAGCAGAAAACCTGCGCGGGGCATATTCAGATGGTCTCCGGACTCAGCAATTCAGGGGTGAGAAAACCGCTTAAGTATACCATGGATATTTATACAGTTCCCGTTACTGAGTTTTGTCAACATTGTCCTACAATTCTTGCCTTGACGCTGTGTGGCTGGCTCTGGACAATCCAGCCTTCTGCTTTTACTAAGGATGATTATGGAAGCCTGGATTCAACAACTGATTACGCAGTCTCTGGAGTGGGCGCTGTTTGCCGTTGCGCTGGTGACATTTCTGGAGTCGCTGGCGCTGGTCGGGCTGTTGCTGCCAGGTACGGTAATGATGGCCAGTCTGGGCGCGCTGGTCGGCAGTGGCGAACTTGGCCTTTACCCTGCCTGGGCTGCGGGCTTTGCCGGCTGTCTGATTGGTGATTGGGTCTCTTACGGCATCGGCTGGAAATTCCAGGGGCCGCTGCATCGCTGGAAGTATCTGCAAAAATATAAAGGCCTGCTGGATAAAACCGAGCACGCCCTGCATCAGCACAGCATGTTTACGATTCTGGTCGGTCGATTTGTAGGCCCTACGCGTCCGCTGATCCCGCTGGCGGCCGGTATGCTGGAGCTGCCGGTGCGTAAATTTCTGCCGCCAAACATTATTGGCTGCATTCTCTGGCCGCCGCTCTATCTGCTGCCCGGTATTCTGGCGGGGGTAGCGATCGATGTGCCCAAAGCCGCGCAGGGGAGCAGCTTTAAATGGCTGTTACTCGGCGCAGCACTGCTGATCTGGCTGGGTGGCTGGTTATGCTGGCGCTGGTGGCGCAGCGGCAAGAGCCGCGACTGGGCCACGGCCTGGCTGCCGCCTGAGCGTTTGCGCTGGGCAGGACCGCTGGGTCTGGTGGTCGCCGTCTCGGCGTTCGTCGGCATTCAGTTCCATCCGATGATGCCGGTTTTCCGGCATCTGCTGTGGCAGGTTTTCTTCGCCTGATGCTTAACGATGCGGGATACCGAGTACCTCGGCCTCCCGCGTCTCGCCCGACAGCAGCTGTCGGGTTTCGCCATCCCAGTACACCCGTCCATCCACAATCACCACGCTGCGCGGCGCAATCTGCTGGGCATCTTCCAGACTGTGCGACACCATCAGCAGCGTGATGCTGCGCGCTTCACACACCGAACGTACCAGTTGCAGCATCTCTCCGCGCAGCGCCGGGTCCAGCGCAGAAAAAGGCTCATCCAGCAGTAATACCGGACGATCACGCAACAGGCAGCGTGCCAGCGCCACGCGCTGTCGCTGTCCGCCCGACAGTTCGCCCGGCAGACGGGTAAGCAGATCGCCTAATCCCACCTGATCGGCCAGCGCAGCCAATTGCTGACGCTGCTGAGTGCTGAGTTTTAATCCCGGATGCAGCCCCAGCGCCATATTCTGCTGCACGCTGAGGTGCGGAAACAGGTTGTTCTCCTGAAACAGCATCGACACGGGCCGTCTGGCCGGCACGCTGTGGGTGTGCTCCTGGCCGTCAATCATCAGGGTGCCCTGTTTCACTGGCAGGAAACCGGCAATCAGGCTCAGCAGCGTGCTTTTACCGGCCCCGCTGGGGCCGAGGATCGCGATGCGCTCGCCGCGAGTGGCGTTGAGACTAAAGCGCATCGGCAGATGCTGATAAAGGTACGTGAGGTTATTCAGTGTCAGCATGGCGGTCTGGTAATTTTTCCATCAGGGTGAACAGCAACAAACAGAGCAGCAGCAGCAGCAGGGCAGTGACCGCGCCATCTGCGCCGCGATAGGCGCCGATCTGCTGATAAAGGTAGAATGGCAGCGTGCGGAAGTCGGCGCTGCCAAACAGCGCCACCACGCCAAAATCACCAATCGACAGCACGCAGGCAAAGGCCAGTGCCTGAGCCAGCGGGCGCTTCAGCGCCCGCAGCTCAATCAGCCGCAGCCGGTTCCAGCCGTGGATATCCAGAGAATCGCAGAGTCTGCCATAGCGCTCTGCGACATCCCGCATCGGGTTTTCCAGCACTTTCAGCGCATAGGGAATGGCGATCAGCGCATTGGTAAAGATCACCAGCCCGTCGGCCGACTCGGGCAGGCCGATGGTGGCGTTGAACAACAGGAAAAAGCCGGTGGCGAGCACGATGCCTGGCATCGCCAGAATCAGCATGCCGCTGGTGTCGATAAGGGTTGCCGCCGCCGGGCGCTGACGCAGGCGCAGCTCGCGGCTGCTCCACAGCAGCATCATGGTCAGCACCACACAGAGCAGACCGGCGCCGGTGGCGATGCGCAATGAAGTCAACGTGGCCTGCCACAGTGCAGGCTGTGCCAGCGCGCCTCGCACTCCGCCGTGCAGACCATCGACGATGACCGCCGCCAGTGGAGGCAGCAGCAGGATCAGCGCCAGCAGGATCAGCAGCGCATCAACCAGCTGCGCCCAGCGCGAATCCTGCGGATCGCGCCAGCCGTTCAACTGACTGGTTCCGGCGGGAATCGCCTTGCTGAAGCGCTGGCTGAGCAGCACCAGCGTTACGCAGCAGCCAAGCTGGATCAGCGCCAGCAGTGCAGCGCGTCCGGGATCGTAGTCATAACTCAGCGCCTGGAATATCGCCAGCTCAATGGTCGTCGCCTGCGGGCCGCCGCCCAGCGAGAGCACGGTAGCAAAGCTGGCGAAACAGAGCATGAAGATCAGCGCGCCGGTCGGCAGCAGCTGACGCCGCAGCCATGGCCACTCCAGCAGACGAAAATGGTGCCAGCCGCGCAGGTCGAGCTGTGCCGCCAGCTGACGCTGTTCCGCCGGAATGCTCTCGAGCGCCTGCAGCATCAGGCGGGTCGCCAGCGGCAGGTTAAAGAAGACGTGCGCCAGCAAAATGCCCGATAAACCGTAGGGAGAGAAGTGGTAATCGATCCCTGCCAGCTGGCACAGCTGCGCCAGCCAGCCATTGCTACCGTAGACGGTTAGCAGCCCAAATACCGCCACCAGTACTGGCAGCACCAGCGTCATGGCGCACAAGCGCAGCAGCAGCTGGCGGCCTGGGAAACGACGTCGATAGAGCGCCCGCGCCAGCGGCACCGCAGGCAGCAGCGACAGCAGGGCGGAGAGCAGCGCCTGAGCAAACGAGAATGCGATAACGTGATGCAGATAGTCATCCTGCAGCACGCCGCGTAAGTCCGTGTCCGGCGCGGCGCGCCAGAGTGCACCGAAGGCCAGAAACGCCACAAGTGTCAGTAATGCTGTGGCGAGGGAACCGGGAATCAGCCAGCGCGGCATCAGCGGCTGACGGCGCGTTGCCACTGGCTAATCCAGCCCGAGCGCTGGCTGGCAACCTCTTCCGGCGAGAACTGCAGGGCGGTGGAAGGCACGTCGAGCGCCGCGAAACCGGCAGGCAGCGGCGTGTCGATCACCGGGTACATCCAGTTGCCGGTGGGTATGGTGCGCTGGAAGTCAGGCGAGACCATAAACTTCATGAACTGCTGCGCCAGCGCTGGCTGTTTGCTGCTGGCTAACTGCGCGGCAACTTCAACCTGCAGATAGTGGCCCTCTGCAAACGGTGCGGCGGCATAGTTCTCTTTCTTCTCTTCGATGATGTGGTAAGCCGGAGAGGTGGTGTAGCTCAGCACCAGATCACCTTCGCCCTTGAGGAACAGGCCATAGGCTTCACTCCAGCCTTTGGTGACCGTCACTGTCTTCTGTGCCAGCTTTTGCCATGCCTGCGGTGCCTGATCGCCATAGACTTTCTGCATCCACAGCAATAGACCTAATCCGGGCGTGCTGGTGCGGGGATCTTCGTAGATCACGCGCCACTTCTCCGGGCTGTCGACCAGCTCTTTCAGGCTTTTTGGCGGATTCTTCAGCCGGGTTTTGTCATAGACAAACGCGAAGTAGCCATAATCAAACGGCACGAAGGTGGTGTTGTGCCAGCCATCGGGCAGTTTCAATGTCGAGGTGTCGACCTGACTTTCGGCAAACAGGCCGGTTTTCTGCGCCGACTGCACCAGATTGTTATCCAGCCCAAGCACCACATCCGCTTTACTGTTTTTGCCTTCCATGCGCACGCGGTTCAGCAGCGAGACGCCATCTTCCAGCGTGACGAATTTCAGCTCGCAATTGCACTGGGCTTCAAAGGCTTTTTTAACCGCCGGGCCAGGGCCCCAGTCGGCGGAGAAGGCGTCGTAGGTGTAGACCGTGAGAACCGGCTTGGCCGCCAGAACGGGGGCGGAGAGTAACAGCAGCACCGGCAGAACTTTGTTTAACACTTTGCGCTCCTTCAGGAGAATAGGGGATGAGTCGCAAAGGATCTGAGCACAGAGGCCTCTCAAATCCCTACGTCGGTATTAACCGAATCAGGTTCGACGGGTCTCTCTCAGCTGCTTGCTTGTGGCAGGCCGCACCCCGTTGAGAACGTCACATTCTAGTCATTTCAGCGCCAGGGCGAAAGCGTCACAGCGCCGGTGGCGCGAACCAGGCCGATTTAAAATCAAACCAGCCCAGGGTATTCATCCGCACACCGCGCATGCTGCGCTGGCCTTCCAGCAGCAGCCAGTGGTGAAACAGCGGATGCAGACCGGCTTCTTCGACCAGCTGTTTGCTCCATTCGGCCAGCGGCAGCGTTTTTTCGCGCCAGCGGGCCGCATCGCCGTGCCAGTCGATCGGCAGACAGTGATGCAGTAGCGGAATCTCATAAAGCTGCGCGAACAGCGAATAATTCAGCGGCAGGGTGAAGTTCACGCTGCCCAGCCAGATATCACTTTCCGCGTCGCCCTGATACCAGCTTTCGTAGCTAATCTCACGGGTCTCCAGCGTGACGCCATGCGCTGCCAGCAGCGGACGCAGCGCATTAGCGATGCCTTCATGCTCCACGTGCTGGCTGTACCAGGTCAGCGTCAGGTGCGTTAAGCCAGGCGGTTTTTCCACTGGCGTCAGGTCACGCCGGTGATGCCAGCGCGGCAGCAGGCCATACGCCGGAAACCAGTAACGCTGATAACCGACACCGGCATGATTGAGCAGGGCGATGGGGTTAAAGAGGTAACTGACCCAGCGGCGGACCGCCTCGTTGCGACCCTGCTCTGAACGCTGATCGAACAGCAGATAGTAGCAGCCCTCTTCAAGGCGGCTCTCCTCCTGAATCTCATCAATGCTGTCACCCTGCAGACGGACACCGGCATAGACCAGTTCATCGCTGATGTCGGGCAGTACCCAGATAGAGACATCATCAATCAGGGCGCGAAAACCGAAGTAGTCATCAAACGCTTCGATTTTCAGCTGGCTCTCCTGATTGCGTATCACCCGGTAAGGACCTGTGCCAACCGGCTGGCGGGCAAAATCACGCAGCGTCGGCCATTCTCGCGGCAGGATCATCGCACTGACGCTGCCCAGCAGCCAGGGCAAACCCTCGTCGGGCTGGCTTAAACGAATGTCCAGCGTCCAGGGGGCAGGTAAGTCAATCTGCTCTATATGGGAAAAGAGGGGATGGGAGCGCTGACGCTCCAGCGTGGCGAGCACATCCTCCATCTCCAGTTCTCTGCCGTGATGGAAGCGAATCGCCGGACGCACAAAGAAGCGCCAGTGAAGCGGAGAGGTCTGCTGCCAGTGGTGTGCAATATCAGGTTCAATTTCCCCGTTTTCCTCATTTATGCGCGTCAGGCCGTTGAAAATCTGTCGGGCAATATGCGTTTCCGAGCGCCGCAGCGCCGAACCGGGCAGCAGGTTAAGCAGCGGACGATAGTAGAGCACCCGCAGGATATGCTTGCCCTGCCGGAAACTGCGCCCCAGGTGTGCCCCAATCATCTGCCGCACCTGATTCTTATCGCCCACTAACTGGACCAGTTGATCGATGCGATCCTGTTCCAGCAAATCCTCGGCACGCTGCTGTTGTAAAGCCAGTCCGGTATAGCAGAAGGAGAGCTGTGAACGCTTGCCGCGTCCGGCTTCCGCCTGCCAGATCAGCCAGCCCGCGGCCTGCATCCGGTTGAGCAGATTGCGCATATGGCGGCGCGAGCAGTGCAGCAGGTCAGCCAGTTCGCTGAGGGTAATCTCCTGCGTTTGCCCCTGGCAGCTCTGCCACAGGCGAATGAACTGCTGCTTCAGACGTGATGAGGACATAAAAGGGGAACTCCCGGTGAAAAGCGCTCTGTTTTTTCTGCCCCATTTTAAGAGCAAACTTTGCGCTATGGGAAGAGCGGGAGGCATTCAGCACTGAATGGCGTTCGACCCTCACTTCGCTGTTCAGTGGAGTGCTTTTCTGAGTAGGGTGCATTTACACCGCCAGCAGATGATCTCTGCTGGCTTTTTTCATGTTGCGCGGTATCGTCTACCCTTCTTTTTCCCCTCTGTTTGTTCTGAAAGGGATTTCGCTATGAAATCGCTGTTAACGCGGCAGCGCCGCATCAATCCGGTTTACCTCGCTTTTATGGTCGCCTCGTTCATGCTGGGCATCGCAGGCGCACTACAGGCACCAACACTTAGCCTGTTTCTGACGCGCGAGGTACAGGCGCGGCCCTTCTGGGTCGGGCTGTTTTTCACCATCAATGCGGTGGCCGGTATCGTGGTGAGTATGCTGGTGGCTAAGCGCTCAGACAGTGTTGGCGATCGTCGGCATATTATTCTTTTTTGTTGCCTGATGGCGCTGGTGAATGCGCTGCTGTTTGCCTTTACCCGCCATTATCTGACCCTGCTGACGCTGGGTGTGCTGCTGTCGGCGCTGGCCAGCGTCTCTATGCCTCAGCTGTTTGCGCTGGCGCGGGAGTATGCCGATCAGTCGGCGCGTGAAGCGGTGATGTTCAGTTCGGTGATGCGTGCCCAGCTGTCGCTGGCATGGGTAATCGGGCCACCGTTGTCGTTCGCGCTGGCGCTGAACTACGGTTTTGTGACGCTGTTTATGGTGGCTGCCGCGCTGTTTCTGATCTGTATCCTGCTGGTCTGGTTTACGCTGCCGTCTGTGCCACGCACGCAGCCGCTGATGCAAAGCGGCGGGCTGCCGATAAGCGGCTGGCGCGATCGGGATGTGCGGTTGCTGTTCATCGCTTCCGTTGTGATGTGGACCTGCAACACGATGTATATCATCGATATGCCGCTCTATATCAGCACAACGCTGGGACTGCCGGAGAAGCTGGCCGGTCTGCTGATGGGGACGGCGGCCGGGCTGGAGATTCCGGTGATGCTGCTGGCGGGACATTACGCGCGTCGCATCGGTAAGCGCAGGTTAATGCTGATTGCGGTGGCGGCTGGCGTCCTGTTTTATCTGGGGCTGGTGCTGTTCAATTCCCGCACCTCGCTGATGGTGTTGCAGCTGTTCAACGCGGTGTTTGTCGGAATTATTGCGGGTATCGGGATGCTGTGGTTCCAGGATCTGATGCCCGGGCGACCCGGTGCGGCGACAACAATGTTTACTAACTCGATCTCGACCGGCATGATTCTGGCAGGGGTGATTCAGGGAACGCTGAGTGAGCGGCTGGGGCATGAGGCGGTTTACTGGCTGGCATTCGGGCTGGCGATTGTGGCGCTGGTGATGTCGGCGCGGGTGCGCGACGTATAAAAGAGAAAGGCGACAGGATGTCACTCCTGGATTTCTGACAAACTCCGATTCGAGGGAGTCTGACCGCAACAACACGCTTTACACGAAGGCAACACGGGCAGAGGAGAAAAGCGTCCCGCGCCATGGACGGCGCGGGACGAGCGGCCAGGGAAGGTTTAATCGACTTTCCGATCTGACCGTGTTGCCTTCGCAGGCTCGATCTCATAGCGGGCCAGAACCGAGATTGCCTGCAACCTCAGGCGACGGGATGTCGCCCTGTTTTAACTCAATCAGCGCAGGAAAGCGGGCTGATTCTGCTCGTACTGAGAAATCGAGGCTTCGTGCTGCAGTGTCAGGCCGATGCTGTCGAGGCCGTTAATCATGCAGTGGCGGCGGAAGCTGTCGAGCTCAAACGGATAGACTTTATCACCTGCGGTGACCGTCTGCGCTTCCAGATCAACCGTGAAGCTGATGCCCGGCTGGGCCGCAACCAGTCTGAACAGCTCATCCACTTCCTCTTCGCTTAATTTCACCGGCAGCAGCTGGTTGTTAAAGCTGTTGCCGTAAAAGATATCGGCGAAGCTCGGCGCAATCACCACGTGAAAACCGAAATCGGTCAGCGCCCAGGGGGCATGCTCACGTGATGAGCCGCAGCCAAAGTTCTCGCGTGCCAGCAGGATGCTGGTGCCTTTGAACGCCGGCTTGTTCAGCACAAAGCCGGGCGTTGGCACGGTGCCCGCGTCATCTTCAAAGCGCCAGTCGTGGAACAGGTGCTGACCGAAACCGGTACGGGTCACCTTCTGTAAAAACTGCTTGGGAATGATGGCATCCGTATCGACGTTCGCGGCGTCCAGCGGCGCAACAATGCCGGTGTGCTGAGTAAATTTATTCGCCATGACTTAAGCTCCTGTCGTCAGTTCACGGATGTCGGCAAAGTGGCCGGTCACGGCAGCCGCCGCGGCCATCGCGGGGCTGACCAGATGGGTACGTCCACCACGGCCCTGGCGACCTTCAAAGTTACGGTTGCTGGTAGATGCGCAACGCTCGCCCGGATTCAAACGGTCATTGTTCATCGCCAGGCACATTGAGCAGCCAGGCAGACGCCATTCAAAGCCCGCTTCCAGGAAGATTTTATCCAGACCTTCCGCTTCAGCCTGCGCTTTTACCGGGCCGGAACCTGGCACCACCATGGCGACCACGCCAGGCGCGACTTTGCGGCCTTTGGCGATGGCGGCGGCGGCACGCAGATCTTCAATACGCGAGTTGGTGCAGGAGCCGATAAAGACTTTATCAATCGCGACATCGGTCAGTCTGATGCCCGGCTGCAGGTTCATGTAGGCCAGCGCTTTTTCCGCGGAGGCACGCTCAACCGGATCGGCGAATGAGGCCGGGTTCGGGATCAGCTGATCAACGGCAATCACCTGACCCGGGTTAGTGCCCCAGGTGACCTGCGGTGCGATCTCTTCAGCATGCAGCGTCACTACCGCATCATACTTCGCGCCTTCATCAGATTTCAGGGTGCGCCAGTATTCAACGGCCTGCTCCCATTTCTCACCCTGGGGTGAGAACTGACGACCTTTCAGGTAGTTGAAGGTAGTGTCATCCGGTGCCACCAGGCCCGCTTTCGCGCCCATCTCAATCGCCATATTGCACAGGGTCATACGACCTTCCATGCTCAGCGCCTGAATAGCCGGGCCGCAGAATTCAACCACATAGCCGGTGCCGCCTGCGCTGCCGGTTTTGCCGATGATCGCCAACACGATATCTTTTGCTGTAATGCCGGTTGACGCCTGGCCCAGCACTTCAATCTTCATGGTTTTCGCGCGACCCTGTTTCAGGGTCTGAGTGGCAAACACATGCTCCACTTCAGAGGTGCCGATACCAAAGGCCAGCGAGCCGAACGCGCCGTGCGTCGCGGTGTGCGAGTCGCCGCAGACAATCGTCATGCCCGGCAGCGTCATGCCCTGCTCAGGGCCGATAACGTGGACGATGCCCTGGAATGGGTGATTCAGGTCATACAGCTGTACGCCAAATTCTTCGCAGTTCTTCATCAGCTCCTGCATCTGAATACGCGCCATCTCGCCCGAC
>Ga0308162_1001712_pt1 | contig 16436 bp, 20 predicted proteins | sample PhySR2_FD_201370 | JGI IMG/M metagenome (GOLD analysis project Ga0308162, IMG submission 201370) | Phyllosphere microbial communities from UC Gill Tract Community Farm, Albany, California, United States - DLSLS.R2 | ecosystem: Host-associated > Plants > Phyllosphere > Unclassified | place: USA... | reverse complement strand
ATTTCCCCATTACTGGTATCGTAGTTTTTAAATCCGGTCATATTAAAAACTGCGCCATTCCATTTCGCTGGCGCATACTTAGAGCTAAACGTTATTTGTCCAGCCGCGTTACGGATTAATATGCCATAGCCGGAGGCTGGCTTTTGTGGTGAGAATCCACAACTGACTATGACAATCCTTACACCTGTTACGCTGCCACCAATTGCCGAGCCTTGTGTGCTCGAGAAGGATGTGTAACTTTCTAGCCTATTCGAATCTCTGTTTAAATAGATTGGTGTGGTGATGTTGTTCCAGTTAGCAAACACAACGTAATTACCCAAAGAAACAATATCGCTCGGGATATTCCATGTTCCATTTATATCGACCGTACCAACCCACGTCACAAACCCCAAGTAACTGGTATCAGATATTTCAAGGAAGTTGGTACTATTGGTAAATCTCAGACCATAACCGCTAGCCGACTGAGCACCCCCAACTGAAAAAATATCAACCACGGCTGGCGTGAGCTGATTATAGTTCGGATAGTTGGTGTCATAATTGACCGTCAACGTATTGCCATTGAACGACATTGAATTAGTCATCGCTCGACCAGCGCTACCATCACCTATTGTCCCTTTGATATTCACGAGGCGCCGAGGGATGATGAGGGAAGTTGCACCACCTTGCATTTGCTTAGTGCCAGCCGAGCTATTCCCTGAGGTTTTCCCGTCACCCAGTGTATTGATAGTTACTGAGCCAAGATACGAAATAACCCTGGCATTTGATAGCTCAATAGACCGGCTAAAACCATCAGGAGTATATCTAATGCCGTATGTCATGATAGTTTCCCGATGAATGCACGTTCAGTTCCATTGGAGTCGTAGCATCCAAATCCATTACCATTCATCCTGGTAGAGCCTGATCCATCTGAATTGCCAAAGAAGAAGCCACTACTCTTATCAAGATTCCATCCAACCGTACCGTCATAGTTGTTTGACTGAATGTTGTTACCAATCTTCGCATTGGTGATAGCTGCATCCTTAATTTTGGCACTAGTAATGGATGCATCTTGGATAAACGCACTGTTTATAAAAACTTGTCCGTTATAAGTGAAGAAAGCAGCTTGGTAGTTTCCTGGGGTGCTGCCAGAATATACACCAAACTGGTCCGCAGCGAATACCATTGTAGATTTATAACTTGATCCATCTGGTTGAATACCTATGGCCATCCCTGCGTTATAAGCTTTTCCTCCACGGTCTATTTGTAAATTTAGATTATAAAAAGCTGATGCGGTTCCATCGTCCTTAATTTCAGAGGTCAACTTTTGGTTTACTGCTGATGTCGTATCGTTGAACTGGGTCTGCACCTGCTCCTGGTATTCTGCGAATGCCCTTTCATTGTTTGCTACTGTAGTCTTTACAGTTAATACATCAGCTCTTATCTGCCCTGATTGAGCTAATTGGTGGTCAACAGACGAATCAAGGTTCAAGGCGTTTTGAAGTATCCCTTCAATGTTTGTGTTTACACCATCAGACAACCGCTTGAAGGGTTCACTGTCTCTTATGCGATTATCAATTTGGTCAAACATTCCAGATATATCATTTGACGCTTCACCAGACACCTCAACAAAATCAGAGTAACCAAATGCGTTCTTTGTCCTAACGTAAACATAATAAACGGTGTCTGCCTTTAACCCGTGAAGTGTCCACTGATACGATCGCCCCAAGAACTGTGCCTGAGACGCAATATCACCTGTAACTATTTTCTTTTCACCTGAATACCAGAATTCAAAATTTGTATCAGTGGTAAGTGTGTGGTTTGTGACTGGTACAATGTCCGCAGAAAAAATCCCCGGTGTCCATGTGATATTGGTCGGTTTATCTGGTGCCCCAATAATCAAATCAACCTGCGTCTCTGCCCCCTTCATTCCGTTTTCATTGCGACCGCGGACTCCCAGCGTGTAATTCCCTGATGGGATTCCATAGAAATCATGGCGAAATTGGTCAGTTTCATAAGAGGAAACCACTTGGTTACTTCCGTTGTACACCGTCAGCTCAAAGACTAACTTTTTTGTTGTAGTGGCTGTTACCCAAGTTGCTGAAACCTGAACAGTTTCTGAGTTTGTATTCAGGATGGTAAGATTTTCAACATTGGGCACTCGATAACCATTAAGGGTATCATTTGGTATGGCAAACACAGCACCCTCGTCAACAATGGCTTGTTTATTGGGGTTATGTTGAACTGCGGTAATTTTGTACTCAGAGTTGTTCTCTGTTTCTGATATGCCGCTTATTTTATAAAGCTGCGATGACACTTTCGCGCTAGAGACAGCGAATATCGAATAATTGAACACAACGTCAGGTGTTGTTTTTAATGTGATAACATTACCGTTAATGGATGCCACATCATACTTGGTGAATCTTCCATTGGAATTCATTAGGGATATGACAGGCGAATCACCTACGCCATCTTTATCTATGCCATCGACGGTAATCGTATCCCCACTGTGAGAAAGTATACGCCCCCCAAGACGAGTTCCTGAATAGTTGTTATTAACGATCTCAACAATATCCCCAGGCGTAAAGTGGATAGCATCGCGCGACATGGAAAACTCGTACTTACTTGTTTCGGTATTTGCCGTCACAATTAACCACTTCCCAGCGCGCCATGCTTGCCCCTTTGACGTGCACCCGAACGCTTCGATTGTTGTTTCGTTATAGGAGTTTCTGGCGATTAGGTCATCATCGGAAACGTACTCCTTAGCGGTTTCCCATCCATTGTCGGGGTCTATCCATGAAACGACAACAGCATTATAACGCTCATCCTTAGCGATAGATGACCGGGTGAATTTTCCATCAACTACGTTAGCGTTAGTGATAGTTGCTATGGGGTCTTGAGGCGCGTCAAGCATGACAGTTAACCTCATTCCATCCCATAGAGCGATACCTCTAAACATGCCCGCAATGCTATCTAGCAAATCACGAGCACTTGTTTGCTTGGTGATATAAGCATTCAGCCGTAAACGTGGCTCTGTTCCTCCGAATCCATCATCAACCATTTGGTCACAGTATTGGGATAAGATATAGAGACTGCCATCATCAACATCAATGGGACCACTTGTTGCAGACAGGCCATATCGAGTGTTTGTCACTATCTCTCTGAACAACCATGCAGGGTTATCTGTCCAAGCCGTTTTAAACCCACCCGTCCATAGACCCTGATACGTCCTGCTATCAGGATCGTAATTATCAGGAACGCTCACCAATAACCCTTTCAGATCATAGGTCCTTTTGGGTGTATCAGCGTACTGGTCATGGTCAATTACTGCCCCTACCACTGCTGAAAATGGATAATTTAGACGATCATCGGTGATTTCCGTGTAGCTATTCCATACCGTACCATTTGTAAGTAGGTCACTTGTGCTGTCTGCGGTAATGCGACGAACGCGAATATCGAATGGATGTGTATCTGGTGCGTCAATGACGTGAGCTTGTAGAAATTCTCCTGAAATCTTCCCCGTAATTGTAACTTGCTTGGCTAGTGACCAACTCCCATTTGCTTGGCGTACATCAATAGCCATGCTTACGGTTGTGTTATCAATATCTCCTTTACTACTTTGCTGGGAAAGGCCAGAAACCCCTACGTTAAACCTCACCCTTGTCACCTGGTTATCAGTAACTGTCCGCACAATCGGGGTGTCAAACTTTACATCTTGATTAACTGTTGTTGTTGCCTCTATGAAATCAAAGCCCTTTATTGGTTCCTGATTTTCAGAGCCCGGCCTCCACGCAACACTTACTCCGTTAACGTTGATATTGCCACTCGCATCTGTAACCTGAGTTTTATTGAGCATGAACGATGACATATTGTCTTGGTCTACCGGCCCATAGATAGGACCCTCACTCACTAGATCTAATGCTCGATAAAATTGCTTTGATTTTAAGTTATCGCTCTCAATCCTTGGGGTGTACGCCTTACCTCCACCTGCTCCCATAAATTTCTCCTTATCCTACGGATTCTGACCAGTTCATATCGTTTGTAGTGTCGATACCTAAGCTAATAACGTTACTTCCTACCACCATTCGCCCGAGTAGTATCGGCACTGGCTGACCTTGTCCAACTCGGTTCTCAGCACTGCCGAAGGATGTATTATTGATGGTGTTATCATTTTGGGATTCAGCAGAGGTTTTTGATTTCATGCTTCGAGCTGAATACACAGAGTATGCCACTGAAGCCACAGCAATAACGATGGCAGCACCTACCCAAGAACCAGAGACAACGGGAACAAAAACCACCTCGTCACCATCTTTAAGTTCGCCATTCATAGAGAATCTCAAGTCCTCTTCTGCTTGTGGCTTGCCTTTTATGATTATTTTTGAGTTGGAGCTGAGGAAGGCTTTTTTGAATGCGTGGTTTTGCGCGAGAAGTAGCCTTAGGCCTTGTGATGCTGTGCTGACATTTAAAGAGACTTCGCTATAAAATCTTCGTAAATGCCCTGAAAATTTAAAGATGACCATTGCTCGTGCCTCCAGACAGAGTGAGTCTGTTTAACGTATGCCGGGCGCATATTGTCCCGTCGACTGAGGAATCCGTTCATTTCATGGTGTAGAACCCTTCCGTCTGGAAGGAATATCATTGCGTGGCAAGGGTCGCACCCGTCAAACGGCTGCCTGATGATGACGTCTCCGGGCTGAACATCTGCCATGCTCACTTGATAAAATCCCTGAGTGGGAAGGTTATTGATGTAAAGGTTCTCACCTCGTAACCACCATCCATTATCTCTCCCATAATCGGGCATATCCCATCCAGCTAAGTGGTAAGCATCCCTGAACATTGAATAGCAATCTGTTATCCCGTGCTCATAACTCCTCCCTAACAGATGCGGCCTTGGCTCGTATTTTCTAACCGAACCATCGCAATAGAGGTAGAAATCGAGACCAAGAGATACTTGAACCTGCCTATCGTGAGCTGATAATCGATTAAATCCAGATGGGTGAGAGTGAAAAACCCCCGTTACCGGTCCAATTTCTTCAGATTGAATAAAGTCATTAGCAGATATCATAAAGTCTTTTGAGGGGGATGGAGACTGATTAACACAAGGAATAAATAAAGAGTCGTTTACTATGAGGCCACATACTTCATCGCTTATCGCTTCAGCAAGCAAAATCATTTTCTCTATCATCAAGTCACCTTTTGCGACCCCGGGAATGTTCCAATTGGTAGAATATCAGGCCGAGGGAACCTCATCCGACAGCCAGTTCTACGGTGAGAGCACCTGTCCTTATTGATATCTGACGTGGGGTTATCTTTTTCATCTGCTACGGCTCCGCCGGAATAACCACAGCCCGCCCCGCGATATCGCCACTGGCAGACGTCAGCAAGAATAGTTCGGGCAGGGGCAACAGCCTTGTCATTATCAACAGGGGTAGCCAATGAATAAGTAACTGTCTCTTCATCTTCACCATTCATTGACTGAACAATAAACCTCGACACTGCCTCTTTTGTGCTGTCAGCAGATGAATTCCCATTAGGGAAGTTAACCGCGTCCAAATACTTAACATCGACCTGTCGGCGAGTAAGAACTACACCAATAATGTCGTCAAAATCATGGTTTACCCCCGTGATTAGGCCAGTAACATTCGATACTGTCATGGTTGGGCGCGCGTATGCCCCTTCATTCTTCATATCGAAACCGGACACGCCTATCGGGTAAGGTTGGTATGCCAGCCCTTTCCAAATTACAGCCGTTCCGATTCCGTTAGTGCCAGAGTGAAATCTAAGGACGTCACCGCCAAACGGCTGCAAGTCCAACTCAAACAAGTCCAATCTAGCGCCGACACCCGAATCGACACTGTCAATAATCATGCTTGCCGGTATATCTCTCATGAGGGGACCTTTTCAAACTTAGCGGTCAGGACATATAGCCCACCGATGGTCGGAACATAATTCCATGACCTACAAACATAAAGCCCCTGAACACCTGTATCTTTTGGAGTCCAGAGGAAGGATTCAACCGCATTTCTAGCTACCAAAAATTGCCTAGCTTGAGCGGCATAATTGTCTCGGCTGCATAAGCCGCCGACTCCATGAACAACGATAGAGTAAGTCGGTAAAAGCGAGTTAATGCCGTTAGCCTGCCTTTGCTCGTATCCATCTCCGAGCTTAACGACAGTCACATTGGGCTGTTCATCGATAGACGGCCCTTTTTGAGTTGACCACGTAAATATATCGGGCATTATCTACTCCTAGCTAACATCCCATTTGGGCGCTGTTCATTCCTGATTGTCGATAGAGAAACCTGCTGCATCATCTGCGACATCTTCGCCATTGTGGCATCATCAATCCCGCCAGTGGTTTGGATATTGAAGTGAATGGTCTGATTTACCCCGCCAGATGAATTACCTTGCCCTGAGTTCATTTCTCGATTGCTAATTACACGTCCGTTATCTCCGGGGATCATGTATTGGCTACCGTTGCTGGCTTTGAATATTTCAGGAAGCCCACTCTCTCCAACTTGGTAAATAGCGTTGCCATTAACAGGGCCGCCGTTCTTTCTAGCTCCCGCTATCGATAACAAATTGCTACTAGCCATTGCCGTGGTGTAGGCAGCCGAACCCGCGGCAGACGCTGATCCCAATGTCGCAATCGACGCAGATAATGCGGCCGGTGCCCATGCTGTGGCTGATGTTGTTGCGGCAGCAACTGTTGCTGGTATTACTGCAGCGATTCCGGCAGCTTGTGCAGCAGCAGCCTGAGCACTAGCTGTCTCCTGCGCCACGGAACCCATAATCGCAGACTTAACCCACTGCAAGCCCATCTCAACAAAGGTCTGCACAACACTATTAAGAACAGTGTTGCCGATATTTTGCAGTGCGGATGCGAGGTTTTCAGAACCGGTAATTACACCCGTTAATGCGCTGCTAGCTGATTGTCCGAACCCGTCAACGGCAGCACCTAACGCCTGATAGCCTGTCGATTGCTGAGTAAATAGCGCCCATTGAGCATCGGTACGCTGCTTCTCATATGCGGTGTTGGCAGCATTTATTAAGGTCAATCCTTGCTGCTCAGTAATGACCCTTTGCCCTACAAACTGCTTAATTAACTCTAATTTTTGTGCATTCTCGTTAGCCAGTTGTTGAACAGGGTCCACTAGCCCGGCGAGAGATTGCTGAGGCGTGACGGCGTTCTGACTGTTGATTTTAGCTAGATTACCAATATGCTCAGCTGCTAGTTTCTCAGACTCCTGCTGATACTGCTGTTGGCTGATAATTAAATTACCTTGGGAGTCTCTTTGACCTTTAAGTAATTCAATTTGTGAGGTTTTTCTCTGATAATCATCGTTTTCAGCGACTTCAGGTATCAGGTTTCTTGCTTTCAGCGCTGCGGCTTGCTGCCATATCGCCTCTGCGTACTTTGCCGCCTCTTCTCGCTGTGCCGCTGTAGCGTTCTTACCTAGCGACATCTCAGCACGGAGTTTCGTTTGCTCCAAAGTGAGGTTTTGGCTTGAAACTGCGTTGAGGTCTGATTGCTGGCGAAGTTGGTCAAGCTTTTGAGCGACTGACTCTTCTGCTCTAGCTTGCTGATTGGCTGCTGTGTTGCTTTTCGTTCTCTGTTGGCTTAGCTGTTTTTGTGACTGAGTATTGTTATATGTTTCCTCAGCCTCTCTGACTAAATTTTCAATAACTGGTTTCTGCGCTGCATTTGTCTCAGATAATCCTGCTGCGTGCGCCTTATCCAACGCGATGGCCTTCGCTCTTTCTGCTCCATCTAGCTTTGAATATCGTAATGCCTGACTGGTTTGGTCTAAAAGATTCTGTTGGGCGGTAGTTAGTTGATTTGTAGATTTAGAGTTGGCATCTAGGGATTGTTTAGCTTGACTCGATAATTCTATTAACTGAGCTAATGGCTTCAAAAAAGCCCTAAGAGCATCTGTGCCACCATTAGTTTTAACGGCTATCTCTTGCATCTGTGAGACGACTTTTTCTAAGTCTTCTGGGGACTTTATATTCCCTAATTGCTGAGCAAGCCTAAACGCTTCATCATTACTTATATTAAACTTTTGAGCTAAAGTCTCGGTCGTTGATGCCGTATCAATCATCACCTGATTTGCTCTTCCGCCGCCATCCTTTGCTAGCTGAGATAAAGCTTCATTATAATTATCTGTAGTTACTCCCAGACTCTTCAAATTACCGTTCATTAAGGAAATCGACGGCAACCCTCCTGTGAAAGTAGCTTTGAGCGTATCTCCAAATGAGAAAGTTGAATCGGAAACGTTATCGAGTGTCTGTGGAAGATTCGCTAACTGAGACTGTAATTCTATTGCAGCTTGGTTTCTCATTATCGTGGCAGCTTGCATATTTGTTTGTGCAAGTAAGGCATACTTATCAGAGAGCGTAGCCACTCCCTGATTAGATACTGAGACCACGTTGTCAAAATCTTGGATTGCAGTTGAAAGTGTTTTAAGTGTGTCTTCAGCGTCACCCATGCTCTTTATCAAGGTGCCGACAATTACAGAGCCTAAAGCAATCAAAGCTCCGACTATTGCACCTTGTGGACCGAATGCCCCAGCCAGTTGAGAGCCTTGCTGAGCGAAAGCGACTAGAGCCGATTGTCCACCTTGAACTTGAACGATGAAGTCCTGAACTTGATAGCCAGCTTGTTGCATGCTGTTCTTCCAGTTGCCATGACTCTTCGCACCGCTATCGGTGCCGTTTTTCATGTCATAAAGCTGGCCTGTTAGTTCCCCGATTTTGGCTTTTTCAGCATCTGATGCAGCGGAGCCAGCCCTTAGTTGTGCTGCAAGTATCGCAGCGCTTCTTGCTCCGTTCTCTTGAGCTTCGTCAAGGATAGCTAACTGGTTTCCAAGCCCTTCGATAATCGTTTCGGAACGATTAAATTCAGAGTTTGCTGCGCTTGTACCACTTCCTGCGGATTTCATGGCCTCGGCTATAGAGTTAGCAGCTCCGATCAGAGAATTCATCGCACCATTCATTTGAGCGAGTGTCATGCTTGCTGCCGCAGATGAGGCGTTGGCTTGCTGAATAGCCAAAGCCATAGCGCTGACAGTCGTATTAAGCGTTTGCATTGAGCCATCAACTGATTTAGTTGAAGACGCTATCTGATTTAGAGTGGAGGATGCAGATTTATTCTCTTTACTGAGGTTTTCAATCGCCTTCCCTGCTGACTTAGAAGATGAAGACAGATCATCAAGCGCGCTATCAACTTGCCTTGCTCCCGTTAATAACTTTGCCGTGTCCATCTCAACATCGAAATAAATACTACCTGCATTAGTCTCTGACATTACTTTTCCCTCGGGCATAAAAAAACCCCGCCGGAGCGAGGTCGTTAATTATTTCATTCTGATATCTGCCCAATAGGTAATGGGGGCAAGCCATTTTCTTTCCTTACTTTATTTACATTTTTAGCTAGGAACTTTTTCACTGAGACTGAGTACCCAGCCCCTGCGCAGGTTGCTGAAATCACTTCTTGTGTTGCTGGCTCGCCAGTAGAGTAGTCAACACCCAAGGGGAATGCTGCATACTTATCTTCATTAACTTTTGAAATCATTACTGAAAATAGTTGATTTCCCGTATATCCGCCATAAGAATTTTTGGCGTTGACGTAACCGCAGTAAACCTGGCTTTTGTTATCTAGGTATTGACCAAAATTAAACTTTGCTGAATCAGGATCCTTAAGATTTTCTTTCACAGCTGTCTCAATAGCTGCTATTTCTTTAGAGTTTAGGTCTCTAGTATCGGCATTGATTGAAATACTTACTGTGAGTAATGATAAAAATATAGCTCTCCTCATATCCCTGTCCCCATATGTCTGTGACAAAACCATTAATCCTGATACTTATTACACTTTATCTCTTTCATGGTTTCTAGCTGGATTAATCGACTTCTTACCTTCTTGCGCGCTTCGCTTTTAGCCATTCCATTTCCAATACCGAAATCACCCAGAGCCCCTAGAATGGTTCTACCGTCAAATTCTCCGGTAGTTTCAATCTCCTGCTGCATGCTATGAGTTTTCGCAATCTCGATCTTAATGGCGTTGCAGTCCATAGCAGAGCTTTCTTCTTGCGTAACGGCTGGCGCTTGTGGGTATTGCTTGGTGGCACAGCCAGATAAAATGATTGCTGCTAGAATTGTGGTAATTTTCTTCATGTAAGCTCCTAAATTTATTAAGAGCAATCCTAAAGCTAAACTTATGCAAAGGGAAGCAAGAAACCCGCAGTTAAGCGGGTTGGACAGTAATTAAACTTAATGATTAGAACAGAGCTTTAAGGTTTATTTCGTTAACAGCCTTCCATGCCTCGGCAGGCCAAGACTTAACAGTTCCGTAGGTTTCGTCTGGCACATCCTTCGGAGTTAGCCCATTAGCTTCGCACCATTTCTTCATCGGCCAGTGCGAGAACTTCTGCTTTGTAACGCGCTGAACAGCTTTAATGGTAGCGTGCTTCTTACACTCGCCGAGTTTGTTGGCTAAAGCATTAGCCTTACGCTTTTCTGCTGAGGCGGTAGCCATCGCTGTTGCTTCACGCTTTTCACCTATCCAAGCCTTAGTTTGAATTGCTACATCACGCTGCTCCGTCAGGATTCGGTTTTCTTTCACCTTTGTAAGCAAGTCTTCCAGCGCTTGCTCATAGCTAAGAGGTAATGCGGCAGATGGTTGAGGTCTGAAATAAGAATCTTCAAGTCTTTCAAAGAAACTCCATGCCTTATCTGTATCAATTATCTTAGACATTCTAGCTGCACCCTTCTCTGTCCAGAGGGTGATGCTTTTAGCTCTCTTACCAACAGAGTTACCGAAAGTTACTCTGTCCTTAAATTCCTTTAAATCTGAACCAGTTAAGAGGAAGTAGTGCTTTCCTTCTTCAAACCTTTCCTGATTGGAGGATAGATTTTTTCTGATGTTTACTTCATCAGTTTCATATCCTGTTGCAAGCATCGCAGTTGTAATGACCTTTACACCATTCCATTCAATCACTGGGAATAAATCAGGATCGACAGATAAGTGAGGATTTGCTACATTTACAGCAGTTGATATTGATTGTTGCATGTAAGTCTCCAATCTAAGTAAGTGATTAAGCCGCCAGTCCTACCTGGCGGTTTTTCTTTTTGCGCCATCCAATACGCCTATCAATGTAACTCCTTGGTATCTTTGAAGTGCCGTAGCATCCCTTCAGCGTTGCGACTCTTAACTTTGTTCATGTCTAAGTTTTGAATCTCGCGCATCAAAATGTCTCGCGTTGGCTTGGTTACGAATCGACTTTCATTTCCTAAGTCGTACATAATTCCCGAGAACTCAGAACCGAGCTGTCTAATGGCCGGGTAAAGGTCTTTGCTGACTCGTTGAGCCTTCTCCATCCAGATTTGCAGATAGCAGAAGCTAACAATGTCATCATCAGATAATCGCGTAGCAATTGGTGACTGAGTGACTTCACGGTCAAGGATGTCTAAAACCCAGCGACGAAATTCTTTAGCTACTGGCGTACGAGCAAACATTGCAATTAAGTGAGCGCCACGAAGAGAGAAAACACGGACTCTTTTGCGGTAATTTCCTGTGGTACTCACTTCGAGTACCTGAGTCATTCCACTGGTAAATTCGTCTGCATATTTGTTGTAGAGCATTGTCACGGCACGGCTGTTTGAGTATTCGAGAGCTTTAGCTAAGTCACTTGATGTCAGCCATGTTCCAGTAATATTTGATACCGGGACTAATGCGTTTCCGTGGAAATTTAAGTCTGATTTCGCTACAATATTCATGTCGATATTTCCTAGTCGGTTATTTTCGATAGAGGCCCGGTTAGTGTTAGCGCACTTCCGGGCTTCGCTGCTTTTACTGCTCACTAGCCCTTTCCTCTCTCAAGCATCTAGCCAGGCGCTGAACAATCGCCGAGTTGATTGAGATACCATCCATCTCAGCCATGCGCTTAATTTCCTCCTTCATTCTTTCTGGCAAACGAAGTTGAAAGCTTTGCGATTTCTTTTCTGTGTATAAAGTACTCATAAACCCTCACCTCATGGTGTCATATTGACATGATGTCATAATGACTCAATTTACCGATAGTGTCAACATGATAGTATGGTGCGAATTTATTGCACCTATATGAGCTAACAAATGGCCGATAAACCAGTTAAAGACTATGACAAATTCATGCTGAGATTCCCTGATGGGATGCGTGATGCCATTGCTAATAGAGCAAAAGAAAATGGACGTTCAATGAACTCTGAGATAATTCAAATACTGGAAGATACTCTACGAATAGAGAGTGGCGATCTAAGCATGGCGGTACACAGCACTCAAATACAGATGATGCGAGCCCAGCAGCAGATAATGGAATTATCTGCGACCCTACAAGGCCTGATGCATCTGGAAATAATAAGCAAAAAGCCCGAGTGACGGGCACAAAAAAACCCGCCGTAGCGGGTTTGTATTTTTGCTTTAGGTTAGCGAGCTCGTCTCTTTTGTTAATGTTGAACCAACAATGTTAACGATTAAATCTGACAACAAGTTACAGAAAAGACTAACAATACTTGGAATATCCATGGCAATACCTCCTTTTGATGGTTGGTTTTTATAAATACAACCAGAGATAAAAACGGTTGCAATATAGATAAAAACAATAGCCAGAAAGAAAGGATGAGCCACTAACCCTGCGAACGTCGCTAGCCTAAAGCGAAGCTAGTATAATATATATTGTAATCATTTTGAAGTAGCCATGATTTCATGGGGCCGATGGAAATGGCATCCAGTGAGCAACAGAAAGGTTACCGTATTGAGTACTTCCATTTAACGTGATGTTGTTAAACCCATTGAATCGGTCATACCTAGCCACACCAACCCCCCTATCGGTAGAAACAATTACCATTTGATGGTGATGTGTTGTCTCTGGCATCTTCTCGTCAATACCAATCCAATTCATAAAAATCTCCCAATTTATCGGAATAAGAATGTCACTCAGCTGGCTAAATATTGACTAATACATAGCAAAGATCAATATTTAACCGTCTAATATTAGCCTTAAGGGAGATCGTAATGACTAAGAAACCTGGAGAAAACACAGGGAAAGATGGTGGTATTTATCAGGAAGTCGGACCAAGAGGTGGCAAAAAAGAAAACTTTGCGACCGTTGCTGATAATAAGCATCTTCCACCAACTTCTGGTGCTGGAAATCAGTGGTTGCTTGTTCAGCGCACCCCAAATAGTAAGAAGTAGCAGTAAAGCCGGCTCACTCCGGCTTTTTATCTATTTCCTTTAGTACTTCTTCAGCCTCAATATCATAAAAGCAGATTGTCGTGCTTTTGTAAGCCAAGGCTGAGATTGCTGCGGTAAAGAATGTTCGGAAGCTTTTCAAGCTATCTAACAATCCATCATAGGGAACAGTAATGAACAACCGTACATTAAAACTGTCTTTACAATCAGATATATCAGATGACTTCTGCAATTTATTAAAAGAATATGAAGTAGGGTACAAACCAGAACCAGTTAGTCGAAAAATAAACTCTGACCGGATGTGCTACGGTTTACCTGGTGATTTTGATGCAAAAGAAATTATTATTGCAATCATTCAGTCTAAGCCTATATGGACAACAATCGGAACTGCGATTGCTGCCTTCTCATTCAGGCACTCTAAGAAATCAATTATAATCGAGAAGGATGGCTTTAAATTTAAGGCAACTGGCATGAGTCAAGACGAGCTAGCTAGGTCTTTAGAGGGCGCAACAAAGCTTTTAATCACTACATCATCACCGAAAGATTAAATCATGAGGCGGTTAACCATTTAACCGCTTCTCCTTCATCGCAAAGTAATCATCAACAACTTGGTCATACTCTTCTCGGGTAAATCCTTTCTGCTCTGGGTATTTTTGGTTCAGCATCAGGATAAACTCGGTCATCGTTAAGTTCTCCGCCTCTTTACGCGTCATTGAGAAGTGGTTACGGGCGGCATTGATGTAATCAACGGCCTTAAACTCTGACGTAGTGCCTTTCGACTCATTGCGCTGTAACTGCCTCACTTGAGCCTTCCCGATAACTCCATGAGTAATCAGCGATGATGCTATCAGTAGCATATCCTGCAATGCCATCTTGCCTTGCTTCCAGACGAATGCCCGCTTACCCGTCTTGCTAGGTACAATGTCACCAATCAGCGGCGATAAGTCGGATTCACAGCAAGCTTGCAGGACATCAATTGCCGCGCTAAATGCTCGCCTAGCTGGACTGGAGTTATTCAAATATTTCATGAACCAGTCAGGTAGGTTGCCTGTTGCCGACCACATCCCCGCTATCAGTTCTTGCACCTCAGTATTGTGCAAGTCAGCAACCTTCTGAACTATCTCCTGTGGGCTTCCTATCTTCGTCATATTGATGAGAGATGGTCTAAACAGATAATCATCGTCGCCAACAGAGATAACACACTCGCCTATTTCTTTTATCGGGGTCATTTATAGCCTCATAATCAATATCAAGGGCAGTCGAAACCACCCTTTGGATTGGTTACGCTGCTGTAACCGTAATTGCGCTAGTAGCTGTTTTACCTCCATCAGCAGTGGTAGCCGTGATGGTTGCGTTACCTGCTTTAACACCAGTCACGAGGCCCTTGCTATCAACGGTTGCGATAGTAGCATCCGAAGATGCCCAGGTTACCGACTGATTGCTGGCAGTCGTTGGAGAGACTGACGCGGTAAACTGGCGAGTCGCACCAACCGCGATATTCGCGTTATTAGGCGCTACGGCAACTGAAGTGACTTCTGATGTGTCAATATCATCGATCGATACGGTAGCGCCATCAGCCACTTTGAACTCAGTAGAGAACGTGACGATATCATCGGTGCCGCCGTCATTACTCAGCGCGGTGATGACCATGTACGCCTGAATCATAATCTGGCCGAAGTGCATACGAACCCACAAGGTGGGTTGGCGAGCAGCATTCACTTCATTCACGTAGTATTTGATGAATTTATATACACCGTACTGGTCAGATTTATCGTTGACGCGCACCTCCCCCTCAAACGACAGAGTTAAGTCATTTGAAGTAACCACGTTCTCTACCCATCCCTTAGTATCATCAGCGGAAGAGTTAGTCGTGTTCGGATTCATATCAAACGTTTTACTGGTGCCTGCGGCAAGTAGTTTGAAATCTGCCTCAGTTGGTACTGTATCTGAGCAACCATCAGCCACTTCAAGGATGACGGCGCGCCCAAACAATTTGGTGTTATCTGTTTTACATTGAGCCATTTCTTAGCCTCTTTCAGGTATAAAAAAGGCCGCCGAAGCGACCCTGTAAGGTTTAATTTGTTAGTTTTCACCGTAAAGACAGGCGAACTGTAATCGCCACACGATACGGCCTTCGGTAGTCATAACGGGAGGAGGAATGCCACCCATGTTGGTGATTTGTCCAAGGCAGCTACTGATTAGCGGGTTATGCTTAACAAAGTCGATGATTGATAGCATCGTCTGCTCTGAATTTTCAGCCTCACCCTTGCCAGAAATTATCTCTACCAACGTGTGATACTCGCCGCCAATATCTCGGTCGATATCACTACCGCCATTAGGGCGGAACACGATGAACCGGTCGGTGATTTTTCCTGTATCGGACCAGATAAGCGACTGATTGATGTAGCCAGTCGTCAGACCAGCTTCAGAAAGCACATCCCTAACCCGCTTATACATTGGAGGATTCATAGTGACATTTCCCGTGCAATCGCAGCCTCAATCTGCTCTTTGGTATCAGCAAACCCTTTCGTTAAGAACTCTTTCTCAGCAGTCGCTCGACGGAAGGTTTGCGGCACATTCGGATCGTGAACATAAACCGCATAGTTAGCTGAGTAACCAACACGCCCTGTCACTCTGGTGCCGTTTACCGATAACTCACGATATTGGCTATTGATTAGGGTTGATGTGTCGATGGGGGTGTAAACAGCAGCTTGAGAAGACCCGATAATCATTGCACTTTGCAGTGCCCTGACTACTTTACGACCTTGAACATTATCGATAATCGTATCGAGATTGCGCTTAGCCGCACTAATGCCTTTGACTTTAACGCCCATGCTATACCCCTGTCAGAATCGCAAAATCATCCGTGAGACGCTCAAAAGTGTCGGCATAACGGATTATCTGCATTATTTCATCAGCGCCAGCGGTTAGCGGGTCAGCTTCGGAGGATTGACCAATGAGGATGTAATCACCCTTCTCGGCTTTATCAAACTCAGACCAGAAAGTATTTTTAACCACCTGCTCTGTGCCGATATCGCCAATTTTCGCTGACAGCCCCCCCTGGTAGTCACACATGACGATTTCTGGTGCTGTGAACCCCAGAGGCTCGCCGTACTCACTCATTGTGCTACCGTCTTCACCTACCTTCTTCCGCCAGATGGTGCAAGGGGCGGTATATGACCAGTTAGCTACAGAACTCATTCCCGCCACCTTACAATCACAGGATTGGTATCAGCTAT
>Ga0308162_1001711_pt1 | contig 16439 bp, 16 predicted proteins | sample PhySR2_FD_201370 | JGI IMG/M metagenome (GOLD analysis project Ga0308162, IMG submission 201370) | Phyllosphere microbial communities from UC Gill Tract Community Farm, Albany, California, United States - DLSLS.R2 | ecosystem: Host-associated > Plants > Phyllosphere > Unclassified | place: USA... | reverse complement strand
AAGAGTATATGAACGAAGCCCAGCTGTCGCACTTCAAGCGTATTCTTGAAGCATGGCGTAATCAACTCAGGGATGAAGTCGATCGCACCGTTACTCATATGCAGGATGAAGCTGCTAACTTCCCGGATCCGGTAGACCGTGCCGCTCAGGAAGAAGAGTTCAGCCTCGAACTGCGTAACCGTGACCGCGAACGCAAACTGATCAAAAAGATCGAAAAAACGCTGAAAAAGGTTGAGGACGAAGATTTTGGCTACTGCGAATCCTGCGGTGTTGAAATCGGAATTCGCCGCCTCGAAGCGCGTCCAACCGCCGATCTGTGTATCGACTGTAAAACGCTGGCAGAAATTCGCGAAAAACAGATGGCCGGTTAATCCGCCCTCTAAACACACCGTAAAGGCGGGAGTCTCTCCCGCCTTATTAGTTGATATGTCTGAATCACATTATATTGGGCGCTTCGCGCCATCCCCTTCCGGTGAATTGCATTTCGGCTCATTGATAGCCGCCCTTGGCAGCTACCTGCAGGCTCGCGCCCATCAGGGTACCTGGCTCGTTCGTATTGAAGATATCGATCCTCCGCGTGAAGTTCCCGGTGCGGCAGACACCATTCTGCATCAGCTGGAACATTACGGTCTTCACTGGGACGGCGACGTTCTCTGGCAATCAACACGCCACGATGCCTATCGTGAACGGCTGGCCTGGCTTCACGAGCAAGGGCTTTCCTACAATTGTACCTGCACCCGCGCCCGCATTCAGAGCGTAGGGGGCGTCTATGACGGCCATTGCCGCACGCTCAACAACGGCCCGGAAAACGCGGCTGTTCGTCTGCGTCAGCGCGACCCCGTAACCCGTTTTAACGATCTGCTATCCGGTGAGATACAGGCGGATGCGCGTCTGGCGCAGGAGGATTTCATCATCCACCGCCGCGATGGCCTGTTCGCCTACAACCTGGCGGTGGTCGTGGATGACCATTTCCAGGGCGTCACGGAAATTGTGCGCGGCGCCGATCTGGTGGAACCCACCGTGCGCCATATTTCGCTGTACCGTCAGTTTGGCTGGGCAGCGCCGGATTACATTCATCTCCCGCTGGCGGTCACCGCGTCGGGCCTGAAGTTGTCCAAGCAAAACCATGCGCCAGCCCTGCCGGGCGGCGATCCGCGCCCGGTTTTAATCGACGCGCTGCGGTTTCTCAACCAGACTGTCATCGACGGCTGGCAGGATCTTCAGACCGAAGAACTGCTGAAAATGGCGATTGCCAACTGGTCACTTGAGGCCGTGCCAAAAATCCAGCATTCTCAAATGCGCTGCGCTGAGCTATGATTAGCCGCTTTTTTCATAACAAAACACACTACGAGGTGTACCATTTTTACCCGAGTCGCTAATTTTTGCCGTAAAGTGCTGAGCCGCGAAGAGAGCATGGCGAATGATGCTATTGCACAAAACCGCATGTCGGTTGTTCCCCGTGAGCAGCACAATATTTCCCGCAAAGATATCAGTGAAAATGCCCTCAAGGTGCTCTATCGTCTGAACAAAGCGGGCTACGAGGCCTATCTCGTTGGCGGTGGAGTGCGTGATTTACTGCTGGGCAAAAAGCCAAAAGATTTCGATGTGACCACCAGCGCCACACCTGAGCAGGTGCGTAAATTATTCCGCAACTGCCGCCTGGTTGGCCGCCGCTTCCGTCTTGCCCACGTTATGTTTGGCCCGGAAATTATCGAGGTGGCCACCTTTCGCGGTCATCACGAAGCGAGCGCAGCCGATCGTACCACCTCCCAGCGCGGCCAGAACGGCATGTTGCTGCGAGACAACATCTTTGGCTCTATCGAAGAAGACGCCCAGCGTCGCGATTTCACGATTAACAGCCTTTACTACAGCGTGGCCGATTTCACCGTGCGTGATTATGTCGGCGGCATGCAGGACCTGAAAGACGGCCTGATTCGCCTGATCGGCACGCCTGAGACGCGCTATCGCGAAGACCCGGTGCGTATGCTGCGTGCCGTGCGCTTTGCCGCCAAGCTCAATATGCGCATTAGCCCGGAGACGGCGGAGCCTATTCCCCGTCTGGCAACGCTCATTAACGACGTACCGCCGGCCCGTCTGTTCGAAGAAGCGCTGAAGTTGCTGCAGGCCGGTTACGGGTTCGAAACCTACAACCTGCTGCGTGAATACAGTCTGTTCCAGCCGCTGTTCCCGACCATTACGCGCTACTTTACCGAAAACGGCGACAGCCCGATGGAGCGCATGATTGCGCAGGTGCTGAAGAACACCGATACCCGCATCCACAACGATATGCGTGTGAACCCGGCGTTCCTGTTCTCGGCGATGTTCTGGTATCCCTTGCTGGAAACGGCTCAGCGGATCACTCAGGAAAGCGGTCTGGCCTATTACGACGCCTTTGCCCTGGCGGCTAACGACGTGCTTGATGAAGCCTGCCGGACACTGGCTATTCCAAAACGCATTACCACGCTGGTGCGCGATATCTGGCAGCTTCAGCTGCGCATGTCCCGTCGTCAGGGTAAACGCGCCTGGAAGCTAATGGAGCATCCAAAATTCCGCGCCGCGTTCGACCTGCTCTCTCTGCGGGCCGAAATCGAGAAGAACCAGGAGCTGCAGCGTCTGGCGCAGTGGTGGGGAGAATTCCAGGTTTCCGCTCCGCCGGAGCAGAAAGATATGCTGACCGATCTCGATGATGATCCGGCCCCGCGTCGTCGTCACCGCCGCCCGCGCAAACGCGCGCCGCGTCGTGAAGGATCAGCGTGACCCTCGCGTACATCGCCCTTGGCAGCAATCTGGCCTCTCCGCTGGAGCAGGTCAATGCTGCCGTACGGGCGCTGGGGGAGATCCCGCACAGCCACATTGTTGCGGTCTCCTCTTTCTACCGCACACCGCCGCTGGGTCCACAGGATCAGCCTGATTACCTGAATGCCGCCGTGGTGCTGGACACCGCGCTTGATGCCGACACGCTGCTCGATAACACCCAGCGCATCGAATTACAGCAGGGGCGCGTGCGTAAAGCCGAACGCTGGGGGCCGCGCACGCTGGACCTCGACATCATGCTGTTTGGCGACAGCGTTATCCATACCGAGCGCCTTACCGTGCCGCATTACGACATGAAAAACCGCGGCTTTATGCTCTGGCCGCTGTTTGAAGTCGCCCCCGATTTGACCTTCCCTGACGGTACCTCGCTGAAGTCCGTGCTTGACGTTCTCAACGCGGAAAAACCGGCCCGCTGGTAATACGCTTTTTTATCGGTTAACCATTAAATATTTGTGGTTAATCGATTGCCTAAAATCATTGTTCCCTTAAATGTTACTGTTAGAATGCGCAAAGATTCGTTTTTGGGTTATCAGGAAACAGTATGAAACCAACCACCATCTCCTTACTGCAGAAATGCAAACAGGAAAAAAAACGCTTCGCCACCATCACCGCGTATGACTACAGCTTCGCCAAATTGTTTGCCGAAGAAGGGATCAACGTGATGCTGGTGGGGGATTCGTTAGGGATGACGGTACAAGGACATGATTCCACTCTGCCAGTGACGGTTGAGGATATTGCTTACCATACGCGCGCCGTGCGGCGTGGTGCACCAGCCTGCCTGCTTCTTTCCGATCTGCCGTTTATGGCATATGCCACCCCCGAACAGGCGTTCGACAATGCGGCTGCGGTTATGCGCGCCGGGGCAAACATGGTCAAAATCGAAGGCGGCGCCTGGCTTGTCGACACCGTGAAAATGCTCACCGAGCGCGCAGTGCCGGTATGCGGACACCTGGGGCTTACGCCGCAGTCCGTAAACATCTTTGGCGGCTATAAGGTGCAGGGCCGTGGTGATGCCGGGCAGACGCTGCTTGATGACGCCCTCGCCCTGGAAGCGGCAGGCGCACAGCTGCTGGTGCTGGAGTGTGTGCCGGTCGAACTGGCAAAACGGGTGACCGACGCGCTTTCTATTCCGGTGATCGGCATCGGGGCGGGTAACGTCACCGACGGTCAGATACTGGTGATGCACGACGCCTTCGGCATAACCGGCGGGCACATTCCAAAATTTGCTAAAAATTTCCTGACCGGGGCGGGCGACTTGCGCGCCGCGGTACGGCAGTATATCGCTGAGGTAGAGTCCGGCGTTTATCCGGGCGAAGAACACAGTTTCCATTAAGGAGTTAAGGTGTGCTAATCATTGAAACCCTGCCACTGCTGCGCCAGCACATCCGCCGGGCGCGTCAGGAAGGTCAACGTATCGCCCTGGTGCCAACCATGGGCAACCTGCACGACGGCCATATGAAGCTGGTCGACGAAGCGAGAGCGCGTGCCGATATTGTGGTGGTCAGTATCTTCGTTAACCCAATGCAGTTTGACCGTGCCGATGACCTCGCCCGCTATCCGCGCACGCTGCAGGAAGATTGCGAGAAGCTGAAAAAACGCCATGTGGATATCGTCTTCTCCCCTGCGCCAGCGGATATCTATCCTCAGGGTACCGACGAAGCGACCTTCGTGGACGTACCGGGCATATCCACCATGCTGGAAGGGGCCAGCCGACCGGGCCATTTCCGCGGCGTCTCCACCATCGTCAGCAAGCTGTTTAACCTGGTTCAGCCGGACATTGCCTGCTTCGGCGAGAAGGACTTCCAGCAGCTGGCATTGATCCGCAAAATGGTTGCCGACATGGGGTACGATATCGAGATTGTGGGCGTGCCGATTGTGCGTGCCAAAGACGGCCTGGCGCTCAGCTCCCGCAACGGCTATCTGACCGCCGATCAGCGTAAAATTGCGCCGGGATTAAGCAAAGTCATGAATACCATGGCAGAGCAACTGCTGGCGAAAGAGTTAACCGCAGAAGAGATCGTTGCGCTGGCTGAACAGGCGCTGAACGACAAAGGTCTTCGTGCTGACGACGTTCAAATTCGGGATGCCGATACGCTCCTGCCGCTTACGGATTCCAGCAAGCGTGCGGTTATTCTGGTGGCGGCGTGGCTCGGTCAGGCGCGCCTTATCGATAACAAAGTGGTTGAGCTGGCGTAGTTTTTTCTACCAGGAATATGAAAGGTAAACGTAATGATTCGCAAAATGCTGCAAGGTAAGCTTCACCGTGTCAAAGTCACCCAGGCCGACCTGCACTATGAAGGTTCCTGCGCCATCGACCAGGATTTTCTCGACGCGGCGGGTATCCTCGAAAACGAAGCGATTGATATCTGGAACGTAAATAACGGCAAACGCTTCTCGACGTACGCAATCGCCGCCGAGCGCGGCTCTAAAATCATCTCCGTTAACGGCGCGGCTGCGCACTGCGCGGACGTGGGCGATATCGTGATTATCGCCAGCTTCGTGATGATGTCTGATGAAGAAGCGCGTCGCTGGCAGCCTAAAGTGGCTTATTTTGAAGGCGAAAATGAGATGAAACGTACCGCGAAGGCGATTCCGGTGCAGGTAGCCTGATTCCAACAAGGCGCGGAGCTCTCAGCCTCCGCGCCTTGAAGGGTAAAAAATACATCATTCATTATTGTGCAAATAGCGCCTCCCCCATTTCTCCCTATTTTAGCTTTTCTTCCCGTGACGCCTTTCAGAAATTGACATTCCCCTGACTGATATAAAAAAGGGAAACGATCTTTGTCATTTATAATTTAAGTCCGCAAATAGTATATAAACACATTAAAAAAATGCTTTATGTGTTTATTTAAAATCATTTTAAAGATCATTTTCAATAACTTATCAATGTTTAATTTTTTCTAATGATTACTTTTAGCAATTTTAAATATCCAATACATACAGAGATCCCTATCATCATTTAGCTTGAATTAACTCAGTAGAATATTTAAATGGAATTTTAATTATGTTAAAAAAAACGTTTTTAGCGTCAGCGGTCGCTTTGTTTGCAATAGGTTCTTTTTCAGCAATCGCAGATACAGATCTCGGTCTAATCACCTTTGACGGTGCGGTAACAGACACAACATGTAATATTTCCACCTCTAACGGTGCACAACAAAATAATATTACTATTACCTTACCCGTTGTTAAAAAATCTGAAGTTGAATCCACAACGGTTGATGCCGGCGTCGGCTCCAAAAATTTTGAACTGCTGCTCACCGACTGCCCTCAGACATTAACTAAAGCCTCTGCAAGCTTTATGTCAAAAAATATGGGCGCTATTGCGAACGGTACCATTGAACCCGATGCTAGCGTAGCAGGTTCTGCAAGCAACGTTGCACTTGCCCTGTATAACAATGCGCCAACCGTTTCATCTCGTATTATGGTGGGTCAGCCTGACAATAATACGCAGAAAACAGACCTGACTGCCGGCACGGGTAAACTGTTCTACCGCGTTGCTTATGTTCCTGGCTCCAACTGGGTGAAAGACACTAACCCTGTGCAGTCTGGTAAAGTTAGCGCCAACGCATACTTCACCATGAGCTACGAATAATTTTATCCGTCCTGTTAATGTGCCCTGCCGGGCACATTTTTTCGTATTATTTGAGAGTTTACATGTACGTACTGAATATTAAGAGCGGATTAAAAGCCCTGCTGCTGGCCTCGGTGAGCGTTTTTGCTCTTAACGCCAGTGCAGATATTGTCATTTCCGGCACCCGTGTCATTTATCCTGAATCGGAAAAAGACGTAACGGTGTCTATGGATAACCGTGGCACCCGGCCTTTACTGGTGCAAACCTGGCTCGATGACGGCAGAGATACCACTAATCCTCAGGAGCTGAAACTTCCTTTTATTGTGACGCCCCCTGTTTCGCGTGTTGAACCGCAAAAAGGGCAAACAGTCAGAATCACCTGGCTTGGTCAGTCATTGCCAAAAGATAAAGAATCCCTGTTCTGGTTTAACGTTCTGGAAGTTCCGCCTAAGGCAAAGGATAGCAATACACAAAGCTTGCTTCAGCTTGCATTCCGAACCCGCATAAAACTCTTTTTCCGGCCTACAGGTTTGAAAGGAGCACCGACAGACGCGGCTAAAAATCTTAAATGGTCGCAAATCCGACAAGGACAAAAAATCGTTCTCAGTGCGAAGAATGATTCACCTTATTATGTATCACTGGCGGGAGCAACGCTTATTGCAGGGGCTAAAAGCTACGATATTGAAACGCATTATATTGAGCCATTCTCAAGCCAGACTATGAACGTAAAAAATTACACCTCTTTCGGAAATAACAAAATCATCTGGCAAGCCATCAATGATTACGGTGGGATTGATAAGTATGAGTCCATACAAAATTGATGCCATTTCCACTTTGTATCATTCGTAAGAATTATAATTGGCTTAACTCTGGGACAGAGTTCATTATGCGGTTTAGACGTTCGCTACTCTATTTATCAATAAGCACGGTATTGCCTTTTTGTGCATTTGCTGCTGAAAATAGTCAAGAAGAAGACGTTCAGTTTAACGATCAGTTTCTTTATAACACCGGCACATCAATTGATGTCAGCCGTTTTTCAAAAGGCAACCCTGTTCTTGCCGGAACGTATAAGGTGAAGGTGATTATTAATGGGAAACCTTCCATAACCACGGAGCTTGTGTTTAAGGACAATGGCACATCGCGCGCCACTCCCTGCATCACTCGTAAACTGCTCACCCAGACAAATGTAACGACCGGACAACTTAAACTGGCCGGGAATGACTCCGAAGAAACGTGTATCTCGGTATCGGACGCCTATCCCGGCTCTCGTGTGGCTTACGACCCTTCTACACAGGAGTTGGATCTTTCTATTCCTCAGGCTTTCGTCATTCAGCGCCCGGCGGGATTTGTCGACCCTTCACTTTGGGAAGACGGGATCCCAGCGGCGATGCTCTCCTGGGATCTTAACGGCTGGCACGCGGACACGCCTGATTACAGCACCGATACGGCCTATGCGGGGTTACGCTATGGCGCAAACCTGGGGCCGTGGCGACTGCGTGCGCGAGGTAATCTGAACTGGGATCAGGATGCTGGTACCCATTACGCCAGCCAGGACATTTATCTTCAGCGTGACATCACACCGCTGAAAGCACAGTTTATCGCGGGAGATTCTTATACCCGTGGAGATGCTTTCGATTCCATTAGTCTGCGCGGGGCACGTTTATATAACGATGACCGTATGCTTCCTAATGGCATATCGACTTATGCACCAGTGATTCGGGGTGTGGCAAACAGCAACGCTAAAGTCACGATCGCCCAAAGCGGAAACACAATTTACGAAACCTCCGTGCCGCCGGGTCCCTTTGAAATCTCAGATCTCAGTACAACGGGTTACGGTAGCGATCTTATCGTCACTGTAGAAGAAACGGATGGTAGCAAGCGTTCGTTCTCGGTCGCGTATTCCTCGGTCGCGCAAATGCTTCGCCCTGGCTACTCACGATGGGATGTCGGCGTAGGGGAGCTGCGTGACGATAGCCTGCGCGACAAGCCAAGGGTAGGTTACGCCACGGGCTATTATGGATTATCCAATACCTTTACAGGTTATGCGGGTGTGGAGTACACCGATAGCGATTTTTACGCCGGATTATTGGGTTTGGCTATGAACACCCGAATTGGCGCATTCGCCTTTGATGTCACACATTCTGATGCCCGTATTGAGGGCTTAAGACATCTTACGGGCGAGAGTTATCGCATTTCCTACAGCAAACTCATGGAAGCCACGAATACCTCTTTCAACGTCGCAGCATACCGGTTTTCGACGTCTGACTATCTCAGCCTGAGCGATGCGGCCTCCTTGACCAACGAGATCAAATACCGTGACAGAGAGCGTACCCCTGACCGTAATAACAGCGATGTGTATCAAACGTTCCAGCGCATGAAGAACCAGATCCAGGTGAATATCAGCCAGCCGCTGGCCTTTGACGACCTTGATTTGGGGTCGCTGTATGTCAACTCAACCTGGCAGGACTACTGGAATGAAAGCAGCTCATCAGCGCAATACTCCGTTGGCCACAGTCAGTCTTTACGCTGGGGAAGTTACAGCCTCTCAGTGCAGCGCACCTACAACGAGTTCGGGGAAAAAGACGATAGTGTCTATCTGAACCTCACTATTCCTTTCGACACGCTAATGGGTAACGGCAAGCGTGCAGGCGGGTTCTCATCACTCACTACGGGCATCGGCAGCGATCTAAAAGGCGGCGGCAGTTTTAACGCCAGCGCCAACGGCAACTCAGAAGATAATCGTTTCAGTTACAGCATCACCGAAAGCACCACGCGTAACGACGATACGTTAAACCAGCTAAGCGGTTACGGCAGTTATAACGGCCCGCATGGACCGGTGAGTCTTTCCGCCTCCGCATCCGATGTCGATACGCGACAATATTCCGCCAGCTATAGCGGCGGGATGATTCTGCACTCGGGTGGCGTAACACTCGCGCCTGGCAGCATTAGCGAAAGCGATACGCTTGCGTTGATTAAAGCAGAGGGAGCAGAAGGGGCCCGTGTCACCATCGGTAACGGTGAAATCGGATCATCAGGCTATGCCCTGATGCCCTATCTGTCTGCCTACCGTGAAAACAACGTAGGTCTTGATATCAGCGATATGCGCTCTGACGTTGAAGTCAAAAATACCCGCTCCACCACCGTCCCCCGTAGCGGTGCCGTTGTGCTGGTTAACTTTGAGACCGACCAGGGGCGTTCAGTACTCATGGAACTGACGCGTGACGACGGAGGCTTTATTCCGCTGGGTGCCGATGTTCAAACTGAGCAAGGCGTATCGGTAGGTAGCGTAGGCCAGGCAGGGCAAGCCTGGATCCGCGGAATTGAAGATAAAGGGGTGCTAAACATCGTCTGGGGAAGTGAGCCCGGCACATCCTGTACCGTCTCCTATCTGATTCCGCCCAATGCGAAAAAGATTGGACCAACAACGTTGCTGGCAGGCCAGACCTGCCACATCACTGTCTTATAAAGGGAGTTAGAGCATGCTTTTTAAACCTGGGAAAAAAACAGGATTATGGGTGTTAAGTGTGGGGCTGATGGCACTGTCGTTCGGAACATACGCTGATAATCTCGATATCACCTTTACCGCTAATATCCGTGACACCACCTGCGATATGAAAATTGAAGGTGGCAGCGGTGATGGCTCCAGCAATGTTATTCCCATCGGTACAGACGGCAAGGTGCGCCTGGATTACATCATCCTTAAAAATGCCAAAGCAACGACAAATTTCAAACTCAAAATGGTCTCTTGCCCGTCAAGTCTGACAAAGCTGAACACAACCATTAGCGGTAGTGTCAGCCCACTGACTACGGCAATTAAAAATTCACTCTCCGGCGAGGGCAGCGCGGAGAATATTGGCGTGGCGATTTCTCGCACCGCCACTCCGGACGCCCCCTTTGTCATTAATTCATCCACTGATACTCAGCGCCTTGTCTGGTCGAGCGGAGAGATAAGTGCTGGTGAAGTTTCACTCCTGGCGACGCTGGTGGAAACCGCAAGCGGACAAGGCACGACCGGCAACTTTAGCGGTATCGCTACGTTTAATTTCACCTATGAATAACTGGCGCAATACGGAGCGTTAATATGAAAAAGACAATGACATCACTGGTGCTTGCGATGACTGCCATCCTGCCTTCCGTTTCTTTAAGCGCCATTACGGGTACGACAAGCGTTCAGGCCACGTTTACGTCCACTATTGAGGCGGGTACCTGTAATGCCGAGATTCAGGATGCAAGCGGGGGTCCTGTAAGCATTTTGCCGTTTGGCGATGTGTTTAAGTCCGATCTGGTGAACCAGAACCGAAGAGAGTCATTCAAAATCGCGTTCACCAACTGTGCCGGGGTAAAAAATGCCACCATTCAGGCCACGCCGGGTGCAGGTGGGTCCTGTACTGGCAGTGCCAGAAATGGAACCTCGTATGACGCCGGACATAACGTTGGTTTTGAAATCTGGAAAGGTTCTGTCGACTCAGGTTCCCTGCTGAACTGTGCCACGGCCCCGGCGACTATCGTCAACCTGTCTAACGGGGCGGGGAAATTTGAAATGGATGCACGCATCGTCATTGCTAAAGATAAAACCATTTCTGACGTGACCACCGGTTCGGTCAGCGCCCCTGTGACATTTGTCGTGACCTATCAATAATGTTTATTAAGACAGGTAGCTTAAACAGGATGCTCCACTCCCGCGTAATCTTTAGAGATGCGATGCCATGGCTCGTCTTCTGTCTGGGGTTTCCCGCAGCAGGGTTTGCCTCGAGCCTGGAGATGGAGATGACAGCAAACATCATCAACAATACCTGCCAGGTGAGTATTCCGGATAATGGCAAAGTCATTTTACCGATCGTTGGCAGAGATTGGTTTTATAACTCAGATGGCAGCCCGCGACTCCAGCCCGGTGACGCAGCCGGGGGGACTCGCTTCGAAATACAGCTGAAAAACTGTGCAGAAAGTGAAACCGGGCTGGCTAAAACCCTGCATTTTGAGTTTAAACCTCAAAGTGGAAAATTTACCGAAAGCTCCCAGCAGGTGTTCGCCAATGAAATCCCCGACTCTGGGGGGGGAGCAGAGAATGTAGGAATTGTAATTTTTTCAGAAAAAGACAATACCAACGTGGTAAATACGTCAGGAACGTCAAATGTTATTTTTGATGTATCCGACCAAACCGAAAGTCAGTATTTAACAAACTATAATTTCTATGCCCGTTATCAAAGCACAGGGATCGTCAGCGCGGGAAAAGTTATCACAAGCGTACTGGTGAATGTTATTTACAATTAAAATATATCAAGTATTGGATATAAGGATTTTGAATGTTTTATACAGCAGGGACCGGAACAACTCATTTCTTTATAAAAGGTGCAGGCCTTGCTTTGTCTATTTTTGCAATAAGTTTTTCTGCATCGGCAGATTTGTATGAATGTAAATTTAATGGATATAGCGTACAGCCTATTTCGGATGTCAAGGGTGCAAAGCCCACTCTCGTTCCCCTGGAGTACGTTAGCGCGCCAACTAAGATAAGTGGCCTTATTGAGTTGCAGGTGAATCCGGGACTCTATAGCTGGTGCCAATCAGGTAATGATGGAGAGCGCGTCTATCAGAAAACGGACAGCTCACTGGTCATCGGTAGCGTGGACGGGAAAGCACTCTTTAAAACTAACGTTACGGGGATCGCCTACACGCTGGCCATGTACCCGACCAGCAACGCTTTTAACGCATTTTTTCCTGCAACGACAGGAAGTTATGTAGAGACAGCCAATCAGGCAGATAATTCAGATGTGGTTAAAGCAAAATGGTGGTATGCCCGTATGGAATTTTATCAATTACCCTCATATGCTGGCGTGCCCGCGAGCGTCACAAAGATTGGCCCAGTAGCCGGAAATATTGGCAATATTGTCGTAGGTAACCCCTGGACCTCAGATGAAAGTGACCATCCGCGTCCGTTAATCACGATACCCGATATGGGCTTCAATGTTCCTGTTGAAAAACCGACCTGTACGCTTACGGCGCCAAAAACCGTAGACCTGGGGGAATATGATGCTTCCGATGTCGAAAACGATAACACGCAAAAAGTCTCTGCTATGGTGTCAGGGAATTGCACTAACACACGTAAAATCACGATGAAGTTGACCACCAGCAAGACAACCGGAACTGATGGCTCATTACTCGCCAATACCGTATCGTCAAATGCGGCAAAAGGCGTGGGCGTGTTACTGAAGTGGCCGGACAACAGCCTGGCGGTGCCTAATTCAACCAACAGCTATACAACAACAGGGAACACCATCATTCCGTCATTCAGCGAGTCTCTCACGGCTCAGTTGGTTAAGTCTGGTACAGAAAAAGTCACTTCAGGCTTGTTCAGCGCCATCGGCACGTTGCAGATCACCTACGAATAATTACCCCTGCGGCTGGTTGCTGACCAGCCGCGACATCGTCTCCAGCGAATCCGTTCTTAAGATATACAAACGTTTAAGCAAGAATGGATTATCCCCCGGCTTCACCTTTCCTTTTACCGTCGTCACCGCCAGGTGAAAACCGGCGTCATTCGCGGCCTTTATCGCTTTATTGTCGTAGCCGCCAAAGGGATAGGAGAGATACAAAACATGCGGATTGAACTGCGTCAGCGCCCGTCGGGAACGCTCAAAATCAAACAGGATCACGTGGTAAGAACGGCTCAGCAGGATCGGGTGTTTGTAACCATCAACCCGATGCAGGAAATGGGTGTGGGACTGGATATCAAACACGTCCTGAATAGCCTTCAGCTCTGACACGCTCATAAACTGCAGCGATTTTGGGTCCCATTTCTGCGGATGTCTTTTTATCCGGGAAGAGATAACAAACGCCGTCGCCTTAAACCCGTATGCCTTGAGGATCGGCCAGGCATAGCGGCTCACCGATTTCAGGCCATCGTCAAAGGTGATCGCCACCGCTTTGGCCGGCAGATTGATTTTGTTACGCACATACCCTTCAAGCTGGTACATCGTGAGGGTGGTATAGCCCTGATCGCGCTTTAGCGGAGTGAAGGTTTGTTTACGGTGATAACTGTCAAAGAAAAGCGCCCGGCGAGCGGAGAGCCGCCGGGCGGAAGGTTAGCTGCGAAGGCCGCGCCCGCGTTGGATCAGATACCAGCAGAGCACGTAAAACGCGACGATAAAGACCGCCAGCACCGCCACCGTCGTAAACAGCGGCACGTCGGAGATGCCAAGGAAGCCAAAGCGGAAGCCGCTGATCATGTAGACGATCGGGTTGAGGTGAGACAGCGCCTGCCAGAACGGCGGCAGCAGCGTCAGCGAGTAAAACACCCCGCCGAGGTAGGTCAGCGGCGTCAGAACGAAGGTCGGGATCAGGCTGATGTCGTCAAAGGTTTTGGCGAAAACGGCGTTCAGCAACCCGGCCAGCGAGAACAGGATCGCCGTCAGCAGCAGCGTCAGCGCCACAAACAGCCAGGAGTGCACCTGGAACGGCACGAAGAACAGCGAAATCGCAGTGACCAGAATACCCACGCAAAGGCCACGCGCCACACCGCCGCCCACGTAACCGGCGATGATCACGTGCGTGGGCACCGGTGCCACCAGCAGTTCTTCAATGTTGCGCTGAAACTTGGCGCTAAAGAACGACGACGCCACGTTAGCGTAGGCGTTGGTGATCACCGCCATCATGATTAAGCCCGGCACGATAAACTGCATATAGCTAAAGCCGTGCATTTCACCGATCCGGGAGCCGATCAGGTTGCCGAAAATGATGAAGTAGAGCGTCATGGTGATCACCGGCGGCACCAGGGTTTGCACCCAGATGCGCATAAAGCGGTTAATCTCTTTCGCCCAGATGCTTTTCAGCGCGACCCAGAAAAGATGCGTCATGCTTTGTCTCCTTGTTTTTCATGCACCAGAGAGACAAACAGCTCTTCCAGTCGGTTCGCTTTGTTACGCATACTTAATACCTGCACGCCCTGCGCGCTCAGCTGTGCGAACACGCTGTTAACGCCCTGCTCGCGCAGCACTTCCACTTCAAGCGTGGAGGTGTCGACCAGGCGGTAGTTGTACCCTTCCAGCTTCGGCAGCGGGCTTTTCGCCGCAAGGTCGAGAATAAAGGTCTCAGACTTGAGCTTGGAAAGCAGATTTTTCATCGAGGTGTTTTCCACCAGCTCCCCGTGCTGAATGATGCCGATGTTACGGCACAGCATTTCCGCCTCTTCGAGGTAGTGCGTGGTCAGGATAATGGTGGTGCCTTTGTCGTTGAGATCCTTCAGGAAGCCCCACATTGAGCGACGCAGTTCGATATCCACGCCCGCCGTCGGCTCATCAAGGATCAGCAGCTTCGGCTCGTGCATCAGCGCGCGGGCAATCATCAGGCGGCGCTTCATGCCACCGGATAACATCCGCGCACGCTCGTTACGCTTTTCCCACAGGTCGAGCTGTTTGAGGTACTTTTCCCCGCGCTCAACGGCCTCTTTACGCTCCACGCCGTAGTAGCCCGCCTGGTTAACCACGATCTGCTGCACCGTCTCAAACGGGTTAAAGTTAAACTCCTGCGGCACCAGCCCCAGCTGACGCTTGGCGTTGACCACATCTTTTTGCAGGTCGTAGCCAAACACGCTCACCCGCCCAGAGGTCTTGTTCACCAGCGAGCTGATAATGCCGATGGTGGTGGATTTCCCCGCGCCGTTTGGCCCCAGAAGTGCGTAGAAGTCTCCCGCCTCTACTTTAAGGTCTATCCCGCGTAGCGCCTGAACGCCGCCCGGATAGGTTTTTTTAAGCTGTTCAAGCTCAAGTGCAATCGCCATGAATTAAACTTACCTATAGTTCTGACACACGTTGTGTGGTTTCATTAAAAGTCGGGTTACCCTATAGTAGCGCAACGCAATCACTCGGTTACAGGCCGTCACCCTCCATGAACGACATAGATACACTCATCAGCAACAATGCACTATGGTCAAAAATGCTGGTGGAAGACGATCCCGGATTTTTTGAAAAACTGGCGCACGCGCAAAAACCGCGTTTTTTATGGATTGGATGCTCCGACAGCCGTGTACCTGCAGAACGCCTGACCGGTCTCGAACCGGGCGAACTCTTTGTTCACCGTAACGTTGCTAACCTGGTTATCCACACCGATCTCAACTGCCTTTCTGTTGTTCAGTATGCCGTGGATGTGCTTGAAGTCGAGCATATCATTATTTGCGGCCACTACGGTTGCGGCGGCGTTCAGGCCGCGGTGGAAAACACCGAACTGGGGTTAATCGACAACTGGCTGCTGCACATCCGCGATATCTGGTTCAAACATAGCTCACTGCTGGGCGAAATGCCGCAGGAGCGTCGCCTCGACACGCTGTGTGAGCTGAACGTGATGGAGCAGGTCTATAACCTGGGGCATTCCACCATCATGCAGTCCGCCTGGAAGCGCGGGCAGAAGGTCTCCGTTCACGGCTGGGCATACGGCATTCATGACGGATTACTGCGTAATCTGGAAGTGACCGCGACGAACCGCGAAACGCTGGAACAGCGCTACCGTTCGGGGATTGCTAACCTCAAGCTTAAGCACGTCAATCATAAATAAACGCCTGTAAAAAAGCCGGGTGGCGGCTTCGCCTTACCCGGCCTACACATGTGCGCTTTGTAGCGCCCGGTAAGCGTAGCGCCACCGGGCAACAGACGCAGGCTACTCGTCCAGAATCACCACTTTCCCGACATACGGCAGATGACGATAACGCTGCGCGTAATCAATACCGTAACCCACCACGAATTCATCCGGGATGGAGAAGCCCACGTATTCCACCGGCACCTGAACTTCACGGCGGGACGGTTTATCCAGCAGGGTACAAATCGCCAGCGATTTAGGCTCGCGCAGGCTCAGGATCTCGCGCACTTTCGAGAGAGTGTTACCGGAGTCGATGATGTCCTCAACGATCAACACATCTTTGCCACGAATATCTTCATCCAGGTCTTTCAGGATTTTCACATCACGGGTTGTGGACATGCCGCTGCCGTAGCTGGAGGCGGTCATAAAATCGACCTCATGGGACACCTGCACTTCACGGCACAGGTCTGCCATGAACATGAAAGAGCCA
>Ga0308162_1001709_pt1 | contig 16448 bp, 33 predicted proteins | sample PhySR2_FD_201370 | JGI IMG/M metagenome (GOLD analysis project Ga0308162, IMG submission 201370) | Phyllosphere microbial communities from UC Gill Tract Community Farm, Albany, California, United States - DLSLS.R2 | ecosystem: Host-associated > Plants > Phyllosphere > Unclassified | place: USA... | reverse complement strand
CACCGCGCAGTACTGCGCCGACGCGTACAGACAGGCCGCGCTCATTAGATGCATTGGCCGCACCAGGCTTAAACTTCTCCCAGTCGCCGCCGTATTCGTATTTAAAGCGCCCCTGAACGGCAGTTGAGCTGGTGATTACCGCATTGACCAGCTGAGCCTCATAACCCAGCGTGCCGTTAACCAGATGCGTTTTCTGCGCCACCGCGTAAGGATTCATTCCCCACTGAGCAGCCTGTAATGCGATCGCCAGACAGTCAGCAGGCTTGCCGGACAGGTGAGCAGGAACTGTAGCTTTACCCTGTGCCATGACTTCGGCAAAGGCCTGAAGCTTGTGCAGGCCGCTTGGGCTGAAGATTGCCGCTTTGGTGTCAGCCTCATTGACTGGCGCGGTGATGATATCGTTGCTCATGCGTAATCCTTTCTCTTGGCCCAGTCCGGGCGTGTAATTTCTTCGATGCCGCCCCAGTTACCGGACAGCATGCATTCGTGATAAGTATCGAGGTTGCGGCGGAACAGGTCATAGCCCACGGCAACATCGTCCTCCTGCAGCTGGAAGGTGCGCACCGGGTACCGGCCGCAGTCGATCGCCTCGCTGACTGCGATGAAAACGAAAAGTGGATATTCACCGAAGTGCTTGCTGAAGCCCTCGCGGTAATAGGCGTCCTGAACGTGATAGCGGAACTCTTCAACGTGGCGGGAGAAGCGCGACATATCAGCTACTTTCTTCACGTCGACGATGACGGGCTGGCCCGACAGGAACTTGTCCGGGCGGATCCGGCAAAGTTCTCCGGTCTGTTCGTCGTTCCAGTAGATTGAAGCTTCCTGATGACCTTCAGCTTCAAGCAGCCACCGGGCGGCTGGATGGGCGAAGGCGCTGGCGCGCATCAGCTGCAGCTTTCGACCCTGCTCAGCATCTATTACTGTCATGCCACTGTTTGCACAATCTTTCAGGAACTGCTTTTCATCCTCCTTGCCGGCTGTCGTGCGGCGGTTGAACTCAGGAGCAACAATGAAACGCCTGTCGAACTCTTCAGGCTCCAGCAACAGGCAGTGCAGAGCTGTTCCCATATCGAGAGAAGCTTTCTTCTCTTCGTCTTCAGGCGCACCTTTGCGCCACTGGAATATGGCCGGGTTAAGGGCAATGTCATCCAGCTGTGATTTGCTGATGCCCGGGCCGCCGTGATATTCCTCATTGCTGATGTCGTAATAGATGCCAAGCTGCATTACGCTGCCTCCTGATTTCCATGTTTGTTGCGGTAAATCCCGATCGCAATTTCACGCCGCGCAACCCGCAACATGGCCTCACGCAAAAACGCCTCAGCGGCTTCGTGCTGCTCGTCGTCTTCATCAAACATCTCGATGGCCGGGTAGTCGTAATGCTTCGTCAGGAAGTCGCACAGGGCAGGCATTAACGGGTTTGTCTTGTGCTGGCTCATCCGCGAATCGACTTCTGCAGCAATGAGCTCCAGTTCGCTCTCTGGCAGGTTGTCGGCAATTTCCTGCACCTCATGCCGGGCTATTCTGTTCAGTCTCATTTCCGCTCTCCCATGCCGAGGCTTTTCAGCATCAGGTTGATGAAGGTGAAGTCCTTCGACTTATCCAGCGTCTCTCGCTGGCGCTCTAACTCTTCCTGCTGCTTCTGGTACTGCTCGGCTGCTGCCGGTGCGTTCATGGCTTCCCCTCCTGCGCTACAACCTGCAGAAGGCGCTCCCACAACTGCTGAAGGCGGCTCTTGGGCTTCCAAGACATAACGTCAGCGCCGGTGAGCTTGAAATCGAACATGGTGTTTTTGGGGCAGCCCGATGCCGCCCCAGCAATTGCGAGTTGCATGGGGATACTCCGTTGATGGGTTAGGGAACGTTTGGTTAGTGGTTAATGCTTGTGAGCGATATTGCATTGGTTCGAACATCACTTTAGCGAGTGGTTAACTCGACTTAATTGTGAAAAAGTTAATCTAAACTTAGGCTTCGCCTTCTGGTTTTCACGTTACTGACGTCAGCTTTTCTTGCTAGTTAATGGTGCGAGTGATATTTTAATTTAAATGGTTTCAGTTTTCGGTGACGTGTTATGGCAAAAGAGTTTTCACCTACAAGATGCCCTGGTAGTTATCAGTTCGCTGGCCTAACAATATGCGGGGCTGTGATTTTTATCATTACATATGTTTTTAATTTGAGTTTATTTAATTTGATTGCAATTTTTAGTCTTTTGCTCTCAACTTTATCGAATTCAAACTTTTTCTCGAAAGATAAGAGAACATTGAAAGATGACGATTCAAGAATGATTGATTGGTTTACTGTTATTTCATATAGCGTTGCCATAGCTATTATTAACGTGAAGGCCTATCAGCCAACATTCGAGCCACAACAACAAGTTCTGGTCGAGAGGTGGGTGATAGGGGTGATCTCTGCAATGAGTTACTTATTTTTATTCTTCGATGCACTAACTACTTACCTGAAAAACAAGCGGAAAGATACATTAGGTTTGGCTCCTGTCAATAAGGCAGCATCGGAAATTGCTATGGCTTCTGATGAGGAATTTAAAACGGAGTTTGTCGTAGTTAAGTGCGGGAGTATGAGCGTGGAAAAGAATAATAAATAGCAATTCTTGTATAGGATTAACTGAGTTGCTCAGTTTATTTTTCTCTAAACGTCATAAATTATACGACCAAATTTTTTTGCCGACTCTCAGGTAATTAGGGTTTAGTTAATTCTTTGCATTTAGATTCCTGTCACGCAGAGGGGTGGGGCTGATTAAATCAGCGGTATACTTTTCCCGCAGGTCTTTTGTACTGCGTGAATATGCCGCCCAGCCTCATTGCTTACCTTCTGGTAACTTGTATTAATTAGGTTGATGCCTGACTCCTTCCTGTCACGCAGAGAAGGGGAGATAACTGCTTTCTCTACTCTCTGGTTGCAGCTGGATAAGGTGCTGACGATGCGGCGCTCGAAGCTCTGCTGTTGCAGCTTCATGGCCCGATGCTCTACTGCGCGTTGCAGCTTCTTGCGTTGCTTGTTGTTCATGTTGCCTCCGGTAATTGGCTTAGGTGCAAGAGCCGGAACCCGTGACGTTTCCGAATTTAAGAGGCTTCTCAGGTCCGACGGTAAACTCGCGCCGTAAGCTCCACCTCTCTCTTGCCCAAAGCCAACTGCTCTTTGGTGAGACCGAATCAGTCTCAATCTCTATTGTTAAAGAACCCGCCACTCTGTTCCCTGTGGCCTGCCAGCGTCCTGCTGATGGGATAAACAATACTAGCGGTATTATTAATTAGCAATACCCTGAGTATTAAAAATAATATCAGCGGTATTACTTGCATGATTTAGAAGGGAATTTATTTTTTGAATGGGGTTAGCAGTCACAAAAAAGCCCGCACAGTGCGGGCTTCTTAGCGTTAAGGGATCAACTTAAGTATCTGTCGAAGTTCATTGCAAGCTTTCCAGATATCGTCCTGAGTGTCGCCATCCCATTCGGGCGTCATTGCTCGCTCTGCCTGAAAATACCGCAATCTGATGTGTATCTCTGCGATTTCGTCCCGCTTACATTTAGCAGCTATTCGCTGAAGCCCCTCAAGGGGGGTTTGCTGCCAAGGCTTCAGGTTCAGTCGTTCTCGCTTGAAGAGTAGTGCTAATTTTTTGGTCATAGAATAATTGTAAAAAGCCCGCTCAGTGGCGGGCTCTATGAAGATGATGCAGACTTAATGTGCTATGGCCTCATAAATCTTCCATAGCGTGAAGGCTAATGCCGGTATGCCGAGAACCCACCTGATAATGTCTAGCCGGGTGTCTGACACAGTTTTCTCAAGCCTTGCCGTTTGGATTTGAATTGCTGCATCAAGCTTGGTTTGCTGTGCAAGAAAATTGCTCTCAAGCTTGTCTGTTTGTCTTTCGACTGCTGTCTTAACATCTTTCAAATCTGAGCGCATTTGTTCGCGCCAACTGGCCATCTCACCCTTCATGGCAGAAGCGACCGCGTCAACTTCAGCCTTATTGGCTCGAAGTAAAGCGTTTAGCTCTTCTTTGCTAATGTCTGCCATAAAGACCTCCTGTTTATGATTTTCTATCTTAGCATCATTTTCATTACCTGAATAAGAATGCTTTCCTTCGGAAATTGCAGCTCCTGATTTTGAACTAGTTAGTGCGCTTGATGCCCTTACAAGCCTTAAGTTTCCAGCTCTTGATTGGAGGCCATGAGACCTCCCAAACACACTCGCACCTGCCGCGTCTGGCACTGATTTAGGTGGTGAGGATAAACCATCGGCAGGAAGTATCATTCTGATTGATTTTTTATAGCTTCAGGGGTGGGGAGTTCATATTGTGCAAGCATGAGCGGGATTTTCTGAGATAACTCTATAGCAAGCTCTTCAGAAATGGAATAGGTGGCTAATAACTCCATAACATTCTCAGTCCCTACAGTACTAACATGATCATCTCCTTTAATATGCTTAACAACATATCTCACAAGTGAAAGCGAAAGGAATTTTTGAGGACCTACATTTGTAGCTGATATCAGCCAATTATCTGCGTGAGCAGCAACAAATTCCGGAGCTTCTTTAATATATTCATGTGCCATAATCTTCTACATCCTTTTAGTTTTTACCTGCAATCACAAATCGTTAGTTGTTTTTTCCAGCTAACTGTTGATATATAGCTAATTCTTTTTTAGAAAAAAATACCTTTTTGTCAAGAACTCAGACAAGACGCATCTTCGTCTCAATCGCCACGCCCAGCACCTTACAATTTCCGTTCACCGGAACCATAGGCCATTGAGGGTTCAGGCCCTTCAGGTACTTCTGGCTGCCGTCGATGATGAGCTTCTTGAATGTGGCTTCATTTTCATCAGTAAGCTTCGCAACAACAAGGCTCCCATTCACCGCTTCCCGACCAGTATCGAACAGCACATACGTTCCTGCCGGAATACTTAGCCCCATCGGAGCAGTCATTGAGTCGCCTTCCACCTGCAACCAGAAGGCATCTCCCTGCGTATGTGCGTCTGATTCAAGCCACATATCGACATCCTTTATCGTATAGGGTTCACAGGCCTCATCCCAAGCGCCAGCCTGAACCTTGCTTAGAACCGGGTAGCGCGCAGTCTGCTTGTAGTCTCTCGGATTTGAGACGTTAGCATCAGCCGATGAAGCGTAGCTACTAGCCTCTCTGGCAAGAGTGGGGCTGAAGTCAGCGATTGAGCACTGAAGCATCCTCGCAAACACAGACGCCACTGACACGTTCAGAGAGTTTCTTCCGTTTAGGTAATGCCCAACACCGCCTTGGGTTATATCCAAAGCGTCGGCTATATGCTGTTGCGTAATGCCCAGCGACTTCTTCTTTGACTCATACAAAGCTTTCAGACGAGTAGCGTCAGCGATCTGCTCTGGAGTCAGTTCTTTTTTCTTTTCCATCCCCGGATTCTAATACCCAAGTTATTAAAAAATGAAATACCGCAAGTATTGATATATTTAATACTTGTAGTATTATTGCTTCATCGGTAATCACTCGGAGGAAACCGATGGATAAGTTAACCCTGGCTGATTACGTCAAGGAGAACGGACAGGCAAAAGCCGCCGATGCAATCGGTGTTCACCAGACAGCAATCAGTAAAGCAGTACGGGTAGGACGGAAAATTTTCGTAACCACGCTTCCTGATGGGCGCGTGCAAGCAGAAGAGCTTCGGCCTTTCCCTAGCAGTAAAAACGCTGCTGCATAAGCAGCGTTGCTCTTTATCAATCTGACCGGAGGCTGTTTCGGCCCCCAAAAAACCGAAGTGACGATGCTCACCGCAATGTCACGCAATTACTTAACCAACAAAGGAATTTTACATCATGGAAATTGCAAGCTATCGCAAAAAAGCGAGAGAGATTGAAAGCCAGTTACTGAACAAACTGGCTGAACGTGGACAGGGAACACTGGCGAAGGTACTCGACCTGGACGACGCAGCTGTAAGCCGTATGAAGCGTCCATCAGGAAAGCAGCGTCACAGCTTCTTCCAGATGATGAGTCTGGCACTGGCGTATCTGGATGTAGTGTCTCCGGAGTCGGATGTGGCGCAGAGGTTGTTGCGCATTGAGCAGCTACTTACCAAAGAAAAAGCCCCGAGCTGCGCGAACAGCTTCGAGGCCTGATGCGAAATGACTGGATCAATTCACAGGAGTAATAATACATGAAACCCGATAAACATGAAAGATTTGCCCGACTCAAAGAGCAGGCCAGAGAGCAGTTTTATCGCAGCATTTCTCAGCTTGGTGCCAGCAAGTTAAGCCAGTGCCTGAAAGAAGCAAAGACTCAGGAGAAGGGCAAATGAGCAACGTAGCGTATGCAAGATTCGGGGCTGTTCAGCAGCCCGTGGAGCGTAGAGTGGCCGATACCGATGATGGATATACCCGCATCGCTAACGAGCTACTGGAATCAATTGCTAGCGCCGATTTAACCGCTCGCCAGTTAAAGGTTCTCCTGGCAGTAACACGGAAAACCTATGGCTTCGGTAAGAAAGTAGATCGCATTGCTGATGAGCAGATTGCCAGCATCACCGGCCTGTCCCGGCAGAACGTTAACAAGGCGAAAAAAGAACTGCTTTCAATGAATTGCCTTCTCATGGAAGGAAGCAAAATCGGCATCAACAAGGAAGTCTCTGCATGGAATTTCAGTAAGAGTCTCCAGGTTAGCAACCTTGTCTCTAAACCAGAGACAAATAAAGTCTCTAAGTTAGAGACAAATGATGTCTCGAATCTAGAGACACACAAAAGAAACTCTTTAAAGAAAAAAGAAACCCCTATATCCCCAGAGGGGAATTTGTCGGTTGCTGAAGAAAAACCAAAGCGCCAGACAGTCAGCAAATACCAATTCGACCGTGACCGCCTGAAAGACACATGGAACCGCAAAGCCGAAACCTTCGGCCTGCCGAAAATCCTCAGCATCAGCGCAACGACTGAGAAGGGCATCAAGCGTCTGTACGACTCCCACCTGAAGCACTGCAAAGAGACTGGGCGACCGACCCAGCAAATCGACACCTTCGTGAACGGCTACATCGAGTTTGGCTATCAGCCAACTGAGTGGGCCTGCGGTGCGAATCCTGGCGGAAAGCGTTACGGCATCGACACGGCGCTGACCCAGAAGAAAATCGACGAAATCATCAGCCAGGAGGCCTGAAATGGATAGTTTAGACTTCGAGCAGCAGCTGGTTGGCTCGATGATGGTCAAAGGCGATCACATCGACTGCCGGGACATCGCCGCAAAGCTTCCCGCTGAGGCGTTCTCGAATCACCACCTGCGCCAGATTTACACCGTCATCTGCCGGTTCATCGACAAATGCGAACCCATTGACCCGTTCACCGTTGGCGCGGCCGTACCTGAAGACACTCGCGACCACGTCATGACCGTTGGCTTCAAGTGCAAGACTGCTGCGAACATCAAAGCGTGGGCTAAGTTGGTTCGCCAGTGCTGGATGCTTCGCAAGGGCGCAGCAGACCTCACGAAGGCCGCTGAGATGCTTGCCAACGCCAACACGCAGAACATCAACGAGAGCATTGCCGAAGCAACCGGCATCATCTCAAAGCTTCAGTTCGAAACCACTGACCGCCTGCCACGCCGCATTGGCGACATGCTGACGGATTACATGCAGGTGCTGGAAAAGCGCATGGAAGGGCAGGAGTCTGGCCTGTATCTGAAAACCGGCATTGAGGCGATGGACGAAGCTTACGGAGGTTTCGATCGCACTGACCTGATTGTCATCGCTGGTCGGCCGGGCATGGGTAAGACAGAGCTGGCAATCAACATAGGTAACTCAATCGGCCGGCAGAAGGGCAAGGGCCTGATGATTTCGATGGAGATGTCAGACATGCAGGTTGTTGAGCGTTTCGTGGCAGACCGTGGCGGCATCGCACTCGGCTCACTGCGCAACCCGCTGGACATGATTGATGAGCAATATACTCGCCTGACAAACGCCTCCGCACAGCTTCAGGAAGAAAACAACTACGTGCTGGATGAAACGCTTAGCGTTGACGAAATCATTGCCCATGCAGAGCGCATGAACATGGATGGCGGGCTTAGCTTCGTGTCGATTGACTACCTCGGCCTGATGAAGAAACCAAAGGCTGAACGTAACGACCTGGCGATTGCCGAAATCACCCGCAAGCTGAAGCAGTTCTGCCTTCGCAACAAAGTCCCTGTAATCCTCCTTTCGCAGCTTAACCGCGGTGTAGAGGCACGCGCAGACAAGCGACCAACGATGTCAGACCTGCGCGAATCAGGTGCCATTGAGCAGGATGCTGACGTGATTATCTTCCCGTACCGGGACGAGGTTTATCACGACAACAGCGACCTGAAAGGGATTGCGGAAATTATCGTCGGTAAGTACCGCTCCGGCCAGCCGCAGACGTTTTACATGGGCTGGAAGAATGGGCACTTCATCAACATCGACCAGACCGATGTGGCTCAGCAGTATTCCGACAACAAAAACAAAGAGCAGCCGGCCAACGACTGGCGCTATGGAGGTCAGCAATGATTCATGAGCTGAAAATTCTACCGCAGCACTTCACTCCTGTTTTGGACGAGCTGAAGACTGCGGAGCTACGTAAAAGCGACCGGCCATTCAGCGTTGGCGACACGCTATTGCTCATGGAGTGGAATGGCGATTACACCGGCGACGCATGCGAAAGGGTGATAACTCACATTGCTGACGTGGGCGAATACCTGCCGGGATATGTACTGCTAAGCATGGCCCCACTTAACCAAGGAGCATCCAAATGAACAAGCTAACCGCTGAAGTCGCACTCAGGCATCAACGCGACCTCAAGTCATTTCAGGAGAACCCCAATATTGGACTGAGCCTGAAGGAGGAGCTGTATCTGCAAGCCCTTGAGATTGCACTCCCCATACTGGAGCAGCAGGAGCGGGGTGATGGATGGATTGAGTGGCGCGGTAATTCTCAGCCAGTAAATCCCTCAGAAATTGTCAAAGTTAGATGGGATGATGGAGATATGGATACTGGTCCTTGCCGCCATTTCCACTGGGGTAGGAATTGCGGAAATCCGATCATCGCCTACCGCATCATCCCGGAGCAGCCCACCAATCAGAACGGAGAGCAGTGATGATTGCTGTCATATACGTTGCAGCGATATGTGCGGCCAATTTACTGGTGGCGCATTTCGGCCCATGGGTAACACCGTTGAATGCCTTCTTTCTGGTCGGCCTGGATATGGTGTTGCGGGACATACTTCATGAGCGCTATGGAATCTTACGCTCAGTAATCCTCTCCGCAGCGGCTGGGGCTATAAGTTACGCAATTAATCCGGCATCGGGCGTCATTGCTATAGCGTCGGTCGTCGCCTTTATAGCGGCAGCGCTGGTTAATGCCGTGGTTTATCAATGGATGATCGATAAGTCCTGGATAAAAAAATCCAATGCCGGAAACGTAGCTGCTGCGGCTGTGGATTCAGCCCTGTTCCCATTAATCGCCTTCGGTGCCTTTCTTCCGCACATCGTCCTTGCTCAGTTTCTCTGCAAGACTCTGGGAGGCGCGTTGTGGAGTTGGGCCCTAAAAGGAGTGAAAAGATGATCCACTATCACGGCGGACCAATAACGCCTGACACGTGCGCCATCCGGGCATGGAAAGGGCGGCATGCGTTCATCTCATTTGCTCACGCAGGACAGATAAACCTCGCCTCAGAATTCTGTCAGTCGTTTGCTCTCGATAACGGTGCATTTACTGCGTGGAAGGCAGCTGGAAGGAACAAAATCGACTGGGGTGATTACTACGAATTCGTGGCACGCTGGAAAAACCATCCCGGCTTTGATTTTGCGATCATCCCGGACGTAATCGACGGCGGAGAAGCAGAGAACGAGGCGTTGCTTGATGAGTGGCCACACGGTGATTTTTACGGCGTACCGGTATGGCACATGAACGAGAGCGATGAGCGATTCATCCGGTTGTGCAGTGAGTACCCGCGGGTGGCGATCGGGAGTTGCGGAGAGTACGACGTTAAGCGCCCGAATCTTGCTGTGGCGCGCATGAAGGACTTGCTGCGCCACGTCACTGACGATTACGGCCAGCCTATCGCCAAATTACATGGGTTACGCATGCTCAACCCTCTCATCTTCACCAAACTACCGCTGGCGAGCGCTGACAGCACTAACGTTGCCAGAAACATTGGTATCGATAAGGCATGGTCAGGAGCGTACGCCCCGGCATCAAAAGAAACCCGCGCTGCATTGATGGTTGAACGTATCGAGTCACACAATAGCCCCGGCTCACTGCATTACTGCGAGCAACGGGACCGGTTCAACATGCAGCTGCAGTTGGCTGTATAGGAGGAAGCATGAACAACGTAATCCCCTTAAAACGCTCTGAGCACGTCATATCAGACGCTGAACTGGATAAGCTGGCAAATGACCTTACTGTTATCGCCACGCGCTATGCAGGCTTTATGTCACTCCCTGCAGCTATCCGAAAAACCCTTAGCGACGCATTAAAGCGAGACAAACGCGATGGAGAAAGCAACGTTCCTGCTTAGGAGCGACAACATCCGACAGAACTGCATCAGCGCTATCCAGCAACTCCCCGCCAATCCCGACAAACCATTCGAAATAGTCATCCAGGAACGCAAGCGCACGACGGACCAGAATCGCCGTATGTGGCCGCTTCTCCATGACCTTTCCCGGCAGGTTGAATGGTACGGGCAGAAGTACACCCCGGACGACTGGAAAGACCTCATCACCGCCCTCGTAGCAAAGTCCAAAAACGAACAGCAGCGCACCGCACCCGGTATCGGCGGCGGCGTCGTCATGTTTGGTTCCCGGACCAGCAAGATGCGCGTGAGCGAAATGGTTGAAGTCATCGAGGCGATTTACTGGTTCGGCACAGAGCAGAACGTGAAATTCAGCGACGAAGCCCGGTTAGAAATCGAATGGGCGCAGCGCTGGGGCGAAAATAACAGGAGCAAAGAATGAGTGATTACACAGGAAGCAACACTCCGATCGACATACGAGATTTATGGCAGACGCCGCCGGAAGTAGCTATTGCATCACACGATGAATTCAACTTCGTGCTGGATGTGGCAGCAAGCGATCATAACCATCTTTACCCCAACTACTTCACAGAGCATGACAACGCCCTGACTCAGTCGTGGTCCGTTCCAGGCTTGAAAGGATACTGCTGGTGTAACCCGCCATACAGCGACATAACCCCGTGGGTGAAGAAGGCTGCTGACCAGAACAAATACGGCAGCGTCGGTACTGTCATGCTTGTTCCGGCTGATATGTCCGTGGGCTGGTTTCGAGAGGCGCTACTGAGTGTGAGTGAGGTCAGGATCATTACAGGCGGTCGCCTGTCATTCGTCAGAGCCGACACGAAGCAGCCAGTAAACGGCAACAACAAAGGCTCGATCTTTCTCATCTGGCGTCCTGTTCGGTCTGCGGTGCCGGTAACTAACTATGTAGAGCGTGACGTGCTGATGGCATATGGCCGCAAGCTAATTAACAGCAGGCTGGAGAGTGCAGCATGAGCAAGATAAAAGCAGCATTGCTTGGAATTCTTTCTGACGGGAAATGGCACCAGACGTCAGAGCTGATAGGGCCGGTATGTAAGTCCTGTCGCACTAATCGGGCCAATGTGTCTAACACCCTCAGCACGCTCTGTGGCGGTCATCACATTGTAAAGGAGCACATCACCGGAGCAAAACACAATTCATGTCGCTACAGGCTGGCAAACGAGCAGGCTGGATTTGGCGTCAGTCCGGTTATGGCAGATTTCAATCAGCTACTGAGAGCCGCAAGGGGGCATCATGGAAATGACATGGTTCGTCCATGACCCAGTAGACAATGAAACCGCTAACGAACTCCTTTCCCGCTACGCCTCTCGCAACATCAAAACTCAGAAGACACTCGCAACCGACCCACGCCTCTGGCTGGTCAGTGCACTGCTGCCGACGTTCCGGAACGAGCCAATACCGAGCAGGCAGTATAAAAACCCAATGTGGAGCTGAAGATGACAGCAAAGACCGATTACACGTATCTGGACATGCTCATTCAAGAGCGCATCGCCGCCGGAAATAATACTTTCTCAAAAATCGATGCTGGCGAAGTTTATAAGCAGGCCCAATGGCTGGAAGGGCAAATCAAAAGCCCGGCGTTCCGCATCATCGACCGTCGGTTGCAGGCATTACGAAAGAAGGGGCTGATTAAGTACACAACAGCAGAGAAGTGGACGGTGAATTATGCGTGAACGCTGTTGCCGCTGTCACATAACCCTCACCTCAGAAGACAAGTATCACTACTCCATTAGCTGCGAGCAGTGCGAATGCGATATCGAATGGGAGAACCATGAACGAGGTAACCCAATCAAATCCGCCTACTGGCGATGGAGAGCAGTGTGCTTCTGTGTGCGTTGGTTGCGAGGTGCGCCTGTCACCGCAGGAAACCTATGCATGCGATACCTGCGCTGCCGGCTGGATGAAAGACGCAAACTTCAACATGTGCGGAGGGGAAGATAATGGCTGAGTTAAGAGCGGGCGGATTGGCGATATTTGTTGCTGGGCCTGCCGATTGCATTGGCATAACAGTTGAGACCATAAAACTCATTATGCCGGGAGAGTTTTACGTGCTTCCAAAGTGCAGAATGAAAAATGCTGGCTCATCAAGGTGGCTGATTAAATCAGACCGCATTTCAACGTACCTTCCCAGTGGTAGTGTAATCCCTGACTTTTCACTGGCTAAACCTCACTGGCTTATGCCAATAGACGGCGACGACTTCCAGTACGAGGACGAGCAACTTAAGGAACTGACGCATGGCTAAAGGCACTAAGCCGCCGAAGCCGAAGAAATGCCCCATCTGCACTACCGAATACATTCCCCGAAGTTCTCTCCAGAAAGTCTGCCACAACTACAAATGCGCCATGGAATTCAACCGACAGGTTGATGAGCGTAATGCTGCGCGTGAAATCCGCAAGCAGGAACGCCTACAGCGCGATGATTTGCGGCAACGAAGGGAAAGGCTTAAGGGTAAGTCTGAGTGGGAGAAAGAGGCTCAGGCGGCGTTTAACAAGTACATCAGATGGCGCGATTTCGGTAAGGACTGCGCAAGTCATGATGGCCCACTCATCAGCAACAGTAACTATCTCACCGGCAGCGCGGTAGATGCCAGCCACTACCTATCCCGTGGTGCGCGATCCCACCTCAGATTTAACGTTTTCAACGTCCACTCTGCTTGTACCAAGTGCAACAGGCAATTAAGCGGCAACGCAGTTGAGTTCAGGATTCGGCTGATTAAGCGCATAGGGCTTGAGCGCGTAGAGCGGCTAGAAGCAGACAACACACCACGCAAATTCGATATCGAGTACCTGAAGCGAGTGAAATCCATATTCACGCGCCGGGCTCGCCATTACGAGAAATTGCGTAAACGTCAGATGGAGTATGCAGCATGACCGAATACCTCAGAGAGAAGTGGCTCCGCCTTCGCATTCTAAAGATGCGCGGCATGTACGAGATCAACTACCGGATAATCCGCAACACGGCGAAGATGATGGGGGTGAAGCATGCGCATTGAGCGTGACTATCAGCAAATCGTCAGGCTGTCAGGCGTCAGAACAGCAGCTGATATGCGCCGGTTATTCGGCAATGGCTGGAAGACCATCAACAAATCGCAGCAGGCATGGGTAAGGCACTTGCTGGGCGTGTGGGGCGATCACCTCGGTGGGGAAGATTACGACCGTGCAGAGGTGAACGTTATCGGGCGCCTGATGATGCGATGTGAATGGAGTGAGCAGAAGGGCAGGCAAATAGAAAAAATCGTATCACAGCTGCATTGCGAAGGGCTGCGCGGTGAAGAGTTATTCCGCAAGGCGCGTGACCTGCTTATCCCTCAGTCATCAGCGGCAAACATCATCGCTCTCGCCAAAGAATCAGATGATGCCGCCTTTGTTGAATCAGTCATGGTAAAGACATTCGGAAGGGATAACCCGCTTCGGAACGTAGCCAGATTACGATACTGCAAGCGCAAGAGCGTGCAAAATATCGGCTCATCCCTGATTTATTACTGCAGCATCTCGCCGAAAGAGGCCCGCAACAGAATGGAATGGGCGATGGATATCATCGAAGGAGAAATGTTTTACGCAATTAAGCGAGAAATGGAGAAGGAGATTCCTAAAATCGCTGCGTGATTATACAGAATAGCACGAATTGCCAAAGACAAAGGGCATGCGACCTGGCACATTAACGGCATGATCGGGAAGTGAAGCGAACAGATCGCAGCTTTACCAGTCAGTTGCATAAATGTGGATGCCAAAGAGCCTCGCGACCTCACCAGTCGGCGGGGCTTTTTTATTATCCGCTGCAGGGGATGAGTATTAAATTATCCCTTCCATGGGATAGGTGTTCCTAACAGCAGCGAAGTGGCACTTAAGGCTTTAGACTTTCGGCGAACATCGCTAAAGCCTTCGTGACTACCGCTGATTGTGACTCTCCAGTCTGTGCAGCCAGAGATTCCAAGAGTGCGATAGTATCTGTGTGAAGCTTAATCCCCTTCACCTTTACACCCCGCTTTTCGTCGCTGCGTTTCTGAATTTCAGATATTGACTGAGCCATAACAAAATCCTAAATTATCGGGTAGGGGTGAGAGGGGTTTCCCCCTCTCTTCCTGACTGTCTTAGTAAGCTGGCGAGCTAATCACTAAGAGAACAATCAGGATGATGATTAATTTCATCATAACCCTTTCCTCGTTGGCCTCTGCTTCGGTAGGGGCCTTCCCGTTTCAGCGTTTTGCTGATGGGATAAATTATAGGTTAACCTATAATGTAGGTCAACCTATATCCTCTGATTATCAGAACAAATTTTAAGGATCGCTTCGGCGGTCCTTTTTTCGTTTTTCGCCCCTGCCAATCAATATCGACTCTCACCCTTTCCTGTGTGGCAGCGGGCGATCTTTTCTTCTGACTACCTGCAGCACCGACCGTAATCACGGAGGTGTTATGAGTATCGATATGAGCAAACTGGCATCAGGCGCAGCTTATGGCGCATCTGCCGGGACAATTGCCAATGGTCTGCTGACCAGGCTGAGTCCCGATGAATGGAGTGCTGTAGGCGTCCTGGCCGGTATCCTGGTCGCGCTATTCACGCTCGGCATTAACTGGTATTACAAGCGCAAGGCTACACTGGCGCAAATCAAAGCCCTTCAACGCTGGCCCACTGCACCAGACATCAACGAGGAATAACCCATGGCTATGTCAAACAGCCTGCGCAATAAGCTCATTGCTGTCGCGGGTGGCGGAGCTATGGCTATCGCTACGGTATTCCTCGGCGGTAAGGATGGGGTAGAGGGCAGGGTATACGAACCTTACAAAGATGTGGCTGGCGTCTGGACTGTCTGTGATGGTCATACCGGCACCGACATCATCAAAGGCAAGCGATACACCGACCGCGAATGCGATCGCCTGATGTGGAACGACCTGCAGCCAGTTAAAAAGGCGGTCGACGGGATGGTTAAAATCCCTTTGGGCGAATACCAGCGTGCCGCGCTTTACAGCTTCACCTACAACGTGGGCACCAGCGCGTTCTCTAAATCTACCCTGCTTAAGCGTCTGAACTCAGGCGATGTCGATGGCGCGTGTGAAGAGCTGCGTCGGTGGATTTATGCTGGTGGTCAGAAGTGGCGGGGATTAATGAACCGTCGCGATATGGAGCGCACTATGTGCCTGGCGGAGAGTGCCGATGACCTCAAAGGCTAAAGCGTTAGCTGCGCTTATCCTGCTGGTTCTGCTGCTCTTAGCCACCTCAGTAGCATTCGCGCTTTATTACCGCGGTAATGCCATTGATTACAAGGCGCAGCGTGACACCGCATCCAATACCCTCAAGTTGGCTAATGACACCATCACCGACATGCAGACGCGGCAGCGCAATGCGGCCGCACTTGATGAGAAATACACAAAGGAGTTAGCTGATGCTAAAGCGACTATCGATCAGCTGCATGATGATATTGCTACTGGCAAGCGCCGGTTGCAGCTCAACGCCACCTGCCAGAAACAATCCGCCACCGGCGCCCCCAGCCTGGATGATGCAGCCAGCGCCAGACTTACTGACGCCGCTCAGCGGGATTATTTCACCCTCAGAGAGCGAATCGAGGTTGCCGGAAAGCAAATAGCCGGGCTGCAACAGTACGTCAGAGAGCAATGCTTTTATTAGATATAGCTACTGAATAAATTTTAAATACTTGTGTGGTCTTATTGCACACGGGCACTCCAAATATTTCCTATAAATAACTGATAAATATTGCTTTATACAGTATTGCACCCATAAGTCATGAAGCGTAAAATTCAATTTCACTGTTTATTTATACAGTGTTTTTAATTGGTTTTATTTTACGTCAAAGAGGAATTTTTCTATGGGTTCAGGAAATGGTTTTGACAATGCTCATAACAACCAGTTTGGCGGTGGTGGGCGAGGACCGACCGGTGGTGTTAATACAGGCTC
>Ga0308162_1001708_pt1 | contig 16448 bp, 11 predicted proteins | sample PhySR2_FD_201370 | JGI IMG/M metagenome (GOLD analysis project Ga0308162, IMG submission 201370) | Phyllosphere microbial communities from UC Gill Tract Community Farm, Albany, California, United States - DLSLS.R2 | ecosystem: Host-associated > Plants > Phyllosphere > Unclassified | place: USA... | reverse complement strand
CCACTATGCTGCGGGACGTGCTGCTGAAGCACGCCTGGACGCTGTTTAATCAGAGCGAGCTGCCGCTGCTGGAGAACTCCCTGAAAGCACTGCCGTGGGAGATGATGCTGGAAAATCCAATGCTGGTGCTGCTGCAGGCGTGGCTGATGCAGAGTCAGCATCGCTTCTCCGAAGTCGACAGTCTGCTGGCGCGTTTTGAACAGGCCAGCCGCTGCGAGATCGATGCAGCACTGCGTGGTGAATTTAATGCGTTGCGCGCCCAGGTGGCGATTAACGATGGCAATACCGATGAAGCGGAGCGGCTGGCGAAAGTGGCGCTCGACACTCTGCCAGCGAGCCGTCACTACAGCCGCATTGTGGCAACCTCCGTGCATGGTGAAGTGATGCACTGCAAAGGCGAGCTGGATGATTCGCTCAAACTGATGCGGCAGACCGAACAGATGGCGCGGCGCGATGAAGTCTGGCACTACGCCCTCTGGAGCCTGATTCAGCAGAGCGAGATTCTGTTTGCTCAGGGTTTTTTGCAGGCAGCGTATGAGATCCAGAGCCGCGCCTTTGTGCTGGTCGACGAACAGCACCTGGCGCAGTTCCCGCTGCACGAGTTTCTGCTGCGCATTCGCGCTCAGTTGCTGTGGGCCTGGGGACGACTGGAAGAAGCGGAGCAGGCGGCCCGGGAAGGCATCAAAGTACTGAACGGTTTCCAGCCGCAGCAGCAGATTCAGTGTCTGGGATTGCTGGTGCAGTGCTCACTGGCACGCGGCAATCTGGATAACGCTCGCAGCTACCTGAACCGGCTGGAAAACCTGCTGAACAATGGCAACTGGCACAGCGACTGGATAGCCAATGCCGACAAAGTCCGGGTGATTTACTGGCAGTTGACCGGCGACAGCCAGAACGCCCGCGACTGGATGCGGCAGACGCCTAAACCTGCCTTTGCCAATAACCATTTTCTGCAGGGACAATGGCGGAACATCGCCCGCGCGCAGATCCTGCTGGGTGATGTCAGCCAGGCGGAAGTGGTGCTGGAGGAGCTGAATGAGAATGCCCGTGCCCTGCGCCTGATGAGCGATTTAAACCGTAATCTGCTGCTGCTGAATCAGATCTACTGGCAGACCGACCGCAAAGCGGAGGCGCAGCGTGTCCTGATAGAGGCGCTGAAACTGGCGCGCAGCACCGGTTTTATCAGCCATTTTGTGATTGAAGGCGAGATGATGGCGCAGCAGCTGCGGCAATTGATTCAGCTGAATACCCTGAATGAGCTGGACAGCCACCGCGCCCGGCGCATCCTGCTGGAGATCAACAAATATCACCGTCACAAGTTCGCTCATTTCGATGAAGGCTTTGTCAGCCGTTTGCTTAACCATCCTGACGTGCCGGAGCTGATCCGAACCAGTCCGCTGACGCAGCGTGAATGGCAGGTGCTGGGATTGATCTATTCGGGCTACAGCAACGATCAAATCGCCGGTGAGCTGGCGGTGGCCTCCACCACCATCAAAACTCATATCCGCAATCTCTATCAGAAGCTGGGCGTCACCCACCGCAGCGAAGCGATGAATCAGGTTCAGTCGCTGCTGAAAATGATGGGATACGTCTGACGACAGGCGAATTCAGGGGCGGGCTTCAGCCCGCTCATGCTGAAAACCTAAAAGCGTAATGAGTAAAGTTCCCCCCAACCCAGCCCGTGTTATCAAACCGCAGAAGGGTTAAACAGCCCTGTTCAGGCAGGCTTTTCGCGCAGTGCGCCGGCGATAGACTTACCGGGTAAATTTCAGCGGCATCTGATTATCGACATGTTCGTACGATGACCTTTTTTCAGGCCCGGACAAATTCCCCTGCCGGGCCCCATATATATTGTTACCGTCTCGTTAAAAATCGATGGTGATATATTTATCTGTCTGGAAAGAGGATTTTTAAATAAGCGTGACGGCAATCCCGACTGGCTTAGCTTTATTTAGCGCTTCGTCTTTAAATTTTTTTTGCATTATTATGGGGAGTGTCTATGCTTATTTACTGAGTGGTGACTGACGGCTAAGTTATATTGTCGTCTGCCACTTGTGCGGAAGTTAAAATTACTTACTGATTAAAGAGAGGTATTTATGACTGAACATCGCGGTGGTTCTGGTAACTTTGCAGAAAATCCTGAAAAAGCCTCTGAAGCAGGCAAAAAAGGTGGACAAAACAGCGGCGGAAATTTCGCCAACGATCATGAAAAGGCGTCTGAAGCCGGTAAAAAAGGTGGCGAACATAGCCATGGCGGCGGACGTAAGAGCGATTGACGCAGTATAACGGTTGACGGATAACTGCACTTGCGGAATCAACCCCCCTGGTTTCCGGATCTGCATTTATCCATCCGTTATTACCGGCGTCGCAGGCCGGGCTGTATTAAATACGGCCCGGCCTGTTACTTATTTATTTGGTTTATGTCAGCATGTCGCCATTTATTATTATCCCGATACCTGAATAAAATATATCCGGTCTTCGGGTTCCGCCTTTCCCCGTTTGTATTTTCATTCGATTGACACTCTTTTTCTGCATAGCCTCCATCTGTCGTTTCTGTGTGAACTTACACGAGGGCGATATTTGCCTGTCTCATTGTCTTCAATTTCTGAAAACGGCAGGCCATCTTGGCATACCTCAGCTTTCGCTTTTTGCGGGAGGGTTATCATTCCGACGCGGGTACCGGCAGCGGGCGATGTGACTTTTTACGATGATGTACCGGCTCTTCCGGTTACGATGGGATTCACTGTTCTGCTTTTACTCTGCCGTTCTGCTGTTTTCAGGGCGTCTCGCTACGCCCGTCTTTCCCGATAGGCAGAAGGAGACGTCCGGCCTGGTATGTCCGCTCTACCGCCAGCGCACCGTGAAGAGGTTATCTGCATTTCCTGCGGAAGGGGCATATGCCTGCAATCACGACGGGTTGACGCAGCGTATAGAAGTGCGGGAACGCCTGCGGTGCCAGTGATGCGTAAGGCACCAGGTTCAGCTGCGCTGCACACTCATCCGGCGTTTACCCCGTGTTTCTCTGAGTCATTCAGGCACTGGGTTCTCTGTTGCTGAAATAGCCGGTCGCGTGTTACGCCAGACTGGAGTCGTGCCGGTGATCTCATCGCGGACAACGTATACAACCCAGCATGCAGCATTTTAATTGAGTGTTTTAAACATTTAACGTGCGTGTTTTGCTGCTTTTTTTGAACGCCGGTACTCTTCAAGGTAAGGCAGTACTTCCAGCACAAAAATACCCGTAAGCACAGCCACGATGTAGCCTGTTGGCAAGGGATCTGTCCTTTGTTTCAGTTCAAAGCGTGCCGGCTCGTCTCCGAAACCAAACAGTGCCAGAAACTGTGGCCAGTGTCGTGAAATGACCAGCAGCAGCGCCATAAGAGGAACCATTTCCAGAAAACTGTGTACATGCTGTTCAATCGGTGAAACCCGCCTTGCAGTAACGGCATAGCTGACATCCCACAGCGCGGTAGCTTCATGACAGAAAAACAGCACAATCATAAATCCAATAACCAGCGCATTCACATCCAGGAAGAGTGCTGAAAGCAAAGGAAGCCCCATCTCCAGAAACATCAGGATATGAATATAGGTCTCCTTCAGTCCGGTTGTCTTTTCAATATCCGTAGCCCGGTGACAAAGCCAGTCGGTGAAACCGGCGATAAGCCATACGGGAAGGACAAAGTAAAGCAGCAGCAACATCTGAGGATCGAAATTAAGCATTAAACATACCTGTATACCTGAAACAGGAAAGCATAGGCTCTATGCGATGATGTGCAAGCAAGTAAGCGAAAGAACCGGCGCTGCAGCAAATTAATCATGGATGGAAGAGCAACATTATTCAGCATGAAGCAGGCTGACCATTTTTTCTTCAGGAAGAGATATTACCTGTAGTGATAACGTGGCAAGAAGTCAGGAGATCGACATATTCCGCTCCGCTTTATTAAACCTTCCGGAACCAGTCAGTACAGGCATCCGCGCGCGAAGAAATAACCCTGCAAGTAACTCTGATGCATACAGGGTATTCTGATTAGTTTTAGGGTTTTTCTATGCTTTACTGGAATCTTACTCGTTAAGTTAAATAAGACCCGGGTACATCTGTTATCCAGGTGACAGTCGGCCTGTTGAATAACCGCATCAGGTCGTCGATCATGGTGAGAAAGACTTACCATGCTTCATCGCTGAACCGAAAGCACTGACAATGCCGCAACCGGTCATGACTTTTCGCTTTTGATTTTCAAAAACCATGCGTTGAAACCTCTTCATTCACTTCTCTGGGTTAAAGGGCGTGAATCCCTTATTCAGGAATTCACACCCTTTGCTGCGTCAGCATCAGGTCAGGGCTTTTTTGTCAGCAGGCCTCGGTGTCTCAGGGCGAATTCTGAACCAGATCGCGTACATCGCGGGCAGGAACACCAGCGTAATAACGGTGCCGCCTAACGTGCCGCCAATCAGGGTATAAGCCAGGGTTCCCCAGAAGACTGAGTGCGTAAGCGGAATAAATGCCAGTATGGCGGCCATTGCCGTCAGCAACACCGGACGGGCACGTTGTACCGTTGCCTCCACCACCGCATCAAACGGTGCAAGTCCTTCCTGTTCGTTATGGTGAATCTGACCGATCAGGATCAGGGTGTTACGCATCAGGATGCCCGACAGCGCAATCAGGCCAACCAGGGCATTAATGCCAAACGGCTGGTTAAACAGTAGTAACGTAGGCACCACACCAATCAGCCCCAGTGGGGCGGTAAGGAAAACCATCACCATCGCTGACATGGACCGTACCTGCAGAATGATAATCAGCAGCGTCACGGCGATCATTATCGGAAACAGCGGTGCCATCGCTTTCGTCGCTTTACCGGATTCCTCGATAGAGCCCGCCTGCTCAATACGGTATCCAGCCGGAAGTTTGTCGATTACCGGCTGCAGTTCTTTGAGCATGGCGGTGGAGACATCCGGTGGCTGCAGGTGCTCAGCGATATCGCCACGTACCGTAATTGTCGGGGTGCGATCGCGACGACGCAGAATCGGATCTTCCATGCGGACGCCGACTTCCCCTATCTGTGAAAGCGGAACACGCTGACCGGCAGAACCGACTAAGGTAAAGCCCGCTATTTTGGCCGGATCAAGCCGGATGTCGCCCGCCGCGCGTCCCATAACCTGCACAGAGCGGATGTCTTCACGCACCGATGTGATCGGAACGCCTGAAAGCAGAAACTGAAGCTGCTGTGCAACAGCATTTGAGGTCAGGCCCACGGCCTGCAGACGATCCTGATTGAGCGTGAAATGCAGCATCGGCACCCGCGGGCCCCAGTCCGTATTGACGGTTCTCATCATCGGACTGGCCTGCATCACCGCCTCTACTTTGCCTGCAATAGCGCGCAGCGTGTTCGGATCCGGACCCATAACGCGATAGGCCACCGGGTAGGGCGAGTAGGGACCAAACACCAGCTGTGTCACGCGGACGCGCGCTTCTGGTGCCAGTCCGTGAGCCGCCGCTTCGCGCAGCCGGAACTTCAGCGCCTCACGCGCCTCCTGGCTGTCCGTCAGCACCACAATTTTTGCAAACGAGGGGTCAGGGAGTTCGGGTGCCATGGCCAGATAAAAACGCGGTGACCCCTGGCCGATATAGGACGTGACGATTTTTGCCTCTTTCTGCTTCTGAAGCCACGCTTCGATTTTTGCAGTCGTGGCGCTGGTCTCCTCGATTGAGGTGCCATAAGGCATCTGAACTTCTACCAGCACTTCCGGACGGTCTGAGGTTGGGAAAAACTGTTTTTTAACCAGCCCCATACCGAGAATAGCGACGGTAAAGATGGCAATAACCGATCCTGCTACCAGCCATTTTTTCGCGATAACGCGAGTCAGTACGCGCCGGAAGCGATTGTAATGACGGGTGTTGTAGATGGCAGCATGCCCACCCTCCACCGTTTTGATTTCTGGCAGCATTTTCACGCCCAGATAAGGCGTAAAGACCACCGCTACCACCCATGAGGCGATCAGGGCGATGCCCACAATCCAGAACATATTGCTGGTATATTCGCCGGCGGTGGACTGTGCAAACCCGTTGGGCATAAAGCCCACAGCCGTAACCAGCGTACCCGCCAGCATCGGCGCCGCCGTATGGCTCCAGGCATAGGCGGACGCTTTGATACGGTCGTAGCCTTCCTCCATTTTCACCACCATCATTTCTATGGCGATAATGGCGTCATCCACCAGCAAACCCAGCGCCAGGATCAGGGAACCCAGCGTGATGCGGTCAAAGTTTTTACCGGAAGCCTCCATCACGACAAAAACGACAGCCAGCGTCAGTGGCACGGCGGCGGCGACCACAACGCCCACCCGCCAGCCCATACTGACGAAGCAGACCACCATTACCACCAGCAGGGCGACAAAGAACTTGACCATGAATTCATCAACGGCGGAACTGATGTTGACGGACTGATCGGTAACCTTGGTCAGCGTCATGCCAAGTGGCATACCCTGATTGATTCTGGCCGTTTCCTCATCCAGCGCTTTACCGAGATCCAGACCGTTCCAGCCATCACGCATGATGATGCCCAGCAAAAGAGCCGGTTCTCCCTGGTTACGCACCATAAAGGTCGCTGGATCTTCGTAGCCTCGTTCAACCGTTGCCACGTCCGAGAGACGCAGCGTTCTGCCCTGGGCTACGACAGGCGTTTCGCGGATTTTCTCCAGTTTGTCGAAGGCACCATCAAGACGAATAAAGACCTGGGGTCCGCTGGTATCAATCGAACCGGCAGGGGTCAGAACGTTCTGGCTGTTCAGTGCGGAAAAGATATCCTGCGGCGAGATACCGAGCGTGGCCAGCCGGTCATGAGAGAACGAGACAAAAATCCGCTCACTCTGCTCACCAATAATGTTGACCTTTTTTACGCCGGGCACATGCAGAAGCTGCTGGCGCAGCGATTCTGCATCCCGGGCCAGTACGCGCTGTGGCTCCCCCTTCGCCTTAAGCGCAAAGAGCGCAAAGGTAACGTCAGAGAACTCATCGTTAATCATCGGTCCGATCACGCCCGCCGGCAGGCTTTTAGCTTCATCACCCAGCTTTTTACGCGCCTGATAGAATTCCTCCTGCACTTCTGACGGCGGCGTGCTGTCCTGCAGTGACAGCATGGTAAAAGCCAGACCGGGACGGGTGTAGGTCTCACTGCGGTCATACCACTTGAGCTCCTGCAGACGCTTTTCAAGTGGCTCGGCAACCTGATCCTGCATTTCCCGGGCGGTTGCACCCGGCCAGGCAGAGATAATGGTCATCTGCTTGACAGTAAACGGCGGATCTTCAGCCCGTCCGAGTTCGAAGAACGACAGAATACCGGCGACAGTAATCAGAATAATGAGGAACAGGGTGATTGAACGCTCGCGAACCGCAAGCGCGGAAAGGTTGAAACGCCCGCTGCTCATGGCTGACTCCCGGCAGCAGTAGCGCTGTTGGGTGGCGCTATTCGCACTGCTTCTCCGTCATGCAGCAGATGTGCCCCCAGCGCGACTACCTGATCGCCCGGCCGAAGGCCACCGGTTACGCTGGCTGCATCGTCCCCCAGGCCGAGCACCTGGACAGATTGCCATGACACTTTGGCCGGCTTGCCTGAAATAGCCCAGACGCCAGCACCTTTGCCCGGGTCATAAATCGCCGCCAGTGGTACCTGTAATACCTGACCGGGCATTTTATCTTCTGCTATATGCAGCGTAACGGTGGAGCCGAGCGGCGCGCTGGCCAGCGCGCCTTCAAGCACATACCTTGCTTCAAAAGTCCGTGTTACAGGATCAGCCGCATCGGAAAGGAGACGCAGCCTGGCGGAAACAGACTGCTTTGCTGAACCGTACAGCGTGGCCTGCGCCTCGCTGCCAATTGCCGGCCGCAGCGTCTCGGGCAGCTGTACGATGGCTTCACGCTGGCCTGCTCTCGCCACTCTGACGACTGGCTGGCCTGCCGCAACGACCTGTCCGGGTTCGGCCAGCGTATCCATGACAACGCCGTCCGCATCCGCCAGCAGTACGGCGTAACCTGTTGCATTACGGGCGACATTGGCCTGAGCCTGAGCAGCGCTGAGTTCGGCCCTGGCCGAATCGGCGGCGGCTTTTATCTGATCGTAGGCCGACGCAGAAACAGCGCCTGCAGCGACCAGCCCGCGATAACGCGCCTCATCATCCGTTGCCTGTCTGGCGCGAGCCCGTGCAGCCGCAACGGCCTGTGCCTGCGCCTGTGCCTGGAGACTCAGGTCAACCGGATCCAGACGCATTAAAGGCTGACCACGCTTAACGGTCTGGCCGGTATCGACCAGACGCTCAAGAATTTTGCCCTGTACCCGGAAGCCGAGGTCGCTTTGGGTGCGTGCCACAACAACGCCGGTGAACGCGCGGTAGGCATCGGCAGCACTCACCACGGTAGCCGCCCTGACCAGGGGAGGCTGAGTACGCGGATCGTCGGCGCCGGACGGGTCGCCGCAGGCCACCAGGGCCAGCGGCAACAGGCAGAGAGCAAGGGTGGCAGGTTTGAGCCTGAGCATAGGTTACCTTATTCATTAAGCATGACAGTGAACGCATTTTCAGACCAGTGACTATTAATGTCAATAGTCACAATTTCAGGGTAAAACACGTTTCTGCCTCAGGCTGATGACAGCACCGCTGAGGAAGCCGTAAAGCAGAGGCTCATGGATCTGGTCATTCCTGCAACCGCACCGCGAGGTAGCCAGATTGACAACTAGTGACTATTTGGTAATGTAGTCACAATTCTGGATTATCTCAGGGACTCTTAATGTTCTCCTTACGTACCCTCTCATTGATGGTCAGCTCCGGGCTGCTGGCCGGTTGCGCTGTCGGGCCAGATTATCACCGTCCTGACGTGCCCCTGCCTGATCGGTATCAGTCTGCCATGCAGCAGAGAAGCGCAACCCGCCCGGCTAACTTTGCCGTCTGGTGGGAAGGCTTCAATGACCCTCTGCTGAGTCGGCTGGTTTCGGATGCGCTGGCCCGGAATCTCGATATCGCTCAGGCATCTGCCCGCATGACGCAGGCACGTGCAGGTCTGGGCGCCGCGACAGCTGCGCTGCTACCATCGGGTAATGTCAGCGGACAGGCTTCACGAGCTTATCAGTCGGTTGAAACCCCGCTGGGGCAGGTTCTCAGTTCAACGCCGGATTACAATCGCTACGGCAATGCTTATGAAACCAACCTTAATGCAGGCTGGGAGATTGACCTCTTCGGTGGCCTGAGGCGCGGCCGCCAGTCAGCCCTGGCTGATTATCAGGCATCAGAGGCGGACGTAGCCGCCACCCGTCTTACGGTTGCTGCCCAGACTGCCGATATCTATATCACCTTGCGCGGATTACAGGCCCGCCTGGCAATTGCTGACGCTCAGGTCAGAACACGGCAGGAACTGCTGGAAAAAGTCCAGCTTCTGCACAGCAAAGGAGTGGCTCCCGAATATCAGGTCCGGCAGTCCGAAGGCGAACTGGCGCAGGTTCAGGCAACCGTGCCGGAGCTCCTTACAGGAATAGATGCTGCCATGAATGCACTGGACGTTATGCTCGGTACGCCAGCCGGTACGCATCGCACTGAGCTGACTTCAGCCGGGACCATTCCGCAGGCTCCGCTGATCACATCAACGGGTACGCCTGGCGACCTGCTGCGCCGGAGACCCGATATTATCGTGGCGGAGCGTCATCTCGCTGCCTCAAGTGCGCGTATCGGTGTCGCCATCAGCGAGTATTATCCGAAGTTCTCACTCAGTGCCTTACTCGGCAGCGCAACAGCTGTGTCGGGGGATAACCTCTTCTCCAGCGGTGCCAGCCAGTCGGCAGGCGTGCTGGGACTCCGCTGGCGGCTCTTTGATTTTGGCCGCATCAATGCTCAGATAGATCAGGCTAAGGGGCAGGAAGCGGAAGCGCTTGCTGCCTATCGTCTGTCTGTATTGCGTGCCACTGAAGATGTTGAAAATGCCTTCTCCGCGCTGGTCAACCGAGAAAATCAGACCGCAACCCTGGTCAAAGGTGAAGCAGCCCTTGCCAGTGCCCGCCAGTCGTCTTTTGTCGCCTTCCGGCAGGGAACGGCAAGCCTGATAGACGTCCTTCACAATGATGAAACACTTTTACAGATTTCTGATGCCAGAGCACAGGCGCAGACAGAGTCTGCCCGCGCCGCTGTCGCGACATTCAGGGCACTGGGAGGCGGCTGGCAGCCGTCAGAAACCGATAAAAAGGCGCTTTAAGAGCAGTAAACTTCGATGTGCCTCACTACACACCGGGTCAAAGGCATCGCTGACCTTGCACCGTTGAAAACATGACGAAATGGAACTGATGGCGGGGGACGGATGAAAAGGATCGGTATTCTGGATGTGGATGCGTTAACTGAAAAACTGGTACGGGGGCTGTTTCGTGCCGAACCGGATTCACAGATATTTCTTTTTTGTGGAAACAACGAACGTGCGCGAAAACTTTCAGTAGATCTGCCCTGCTGGACGCTGGATAGTTACCAGGATGTCGTCGATGAAGCTGATGTCATTATTCTCGGCGGGGAAGATCATTATCTGAGGAAAATAGCGCCTCAGATACAGTTACGCTGCCCGCAAACCCTGATTTCTCTTGTACCGGCTATTTCCACTCAGAAGCTGCGTGATTTATTCAGACATACTGACTGTGTCAGGCTGATGCTCGCCTTCGCCGCTGAAATTAATCAATCGAGTGTGCTCCTGACGGCTGCCGATAATGATATTCAGGCCCTGTTTAACCGGCCAGGCCAGCTAACTGTGTTTACCGATGAAGCAGAATTTGATTTGGCTACGGCCAGCATGGGTATGAACAGCTGGTTCTACTTCCTCGCAGAAGGTTTGCAAAGCTGGTTTGTGCAGAAAGGGCTGACAGAGAATATAGCCCGACGGCTTGTCCTCAACGGCTTCAGGGACTTCGTGGAATATGCAGACTATAAGAATTCTGCGGGTCTGGATGAGCTGGGTAAAGAAATTGCACTATCTGGCCTTTATAAACTTGAGGGACTTGAAGTTCTTGCGCAGATGCAGGTTCTTGAACCGTGGCATAACGCCTCTGATACGGTTTTATCGATGATAAAAGAAAATAAGCTACCCTGGAAATGAATCAGGACAACTCATCATCTCCGCTGGCTGTATTACCTCTGAAAGATATCCGCATGCGTTCAGGTAAATAGCTGAGGGACAACATGACATCATTCAGGGGGTGAATATCTTAATGGCAGTAAGCCTGTCAGAGATGTTCCCGTCTGCCTGATGAACTTTGCCCTGTACAGGCTGTGTAACGAATAATCTTCTGACCAAATCCCCCAGGTTTACGCTTTGCAGAGCAGAGAGTTCTTAATCGTGACTTTCAGTAATACCAACCGGCTCTTAAGCCTGTTTAACTATTTTTCTGCACCCGCTGCCAGTCTGGACAGAATGCCCTGCTGAACTCTGAGAGCAGAAGTCAGTAGGGCAGTTTCCGTTGTGCCCGCGATATGGGGAGTGAGAAGCGCATATTCTGATTCCTGTAATGGAGAATAAAAGGGCTCGCGCTCGGCTTCGAAGGTGTCCAGAGCGACACCTGAAATCCATCCTGGATGCTGCTGCATAAAAGCTGCAAGGGCCGTCTCATCAATCAGTCCGCCTCGTGACATGTTGAGTAAATACGCACCTTTTCTGATACAGGGAAAGACCGATGCGTTGAGCATATGATGAGTATCAGCGTTCAAAGGCAGGTGAAGAGAGATCATGTCATTCCCGCTGAGCAAAGCCAGCAGGTCATCAGCCCTCATGACGCCAGGCTCATCCGCATTTTTATCCGTGAAGCGGGAACTACCCAGAACGGTAACCGGGCATTGAAAAGGTTTCAGCAGTGCAATCAGCGCCCTGGATATAGCACCACTGCCTGCCAGCCCAACAGAGATATCACTTAACGAGCGCGCAGGAGGCCGTGCTGACTTACTCCAGTGGCCTCTTCGCATCTGATCCTGATGCCAGTTAGTCTGGCGCAGCAGGGCGAGCATCTGCAGCAAGGTAAACTCAGCAACAGCTGTTGCGTTTGCTCCAGGTGTATTAAAAACATCGATTCCAAGTTCTTCAGCAGCGCCGGTATCAATATGATTCAGGCCGACTCCTGCCTGACCAATAACTTTTAACCGTGTAGCAAGGTCATCAGCGGTTAGTGCGCATAGTAACTCTTTCCTAAGAGGTACGTTTTTCCTGAGCTTAATCGCATCGAATCCCCCGAATTGCCGTGCAACCGCCAGAATCTGTTCTTCATCGTGGATGTTAATACTCACGCTTTCAAAATGCCGCTGCGCCTGGTATGCGTGAAAACCGTTTTGCGGCAGGTTGACGATAAGCGCGATCTCCGGAGAAATGTAACCTGCTATTTCTTTTATTGATAACTCATCAGGAAGGACATCCAGCAGCATAATTCTACGTTTCATTTTTTGATCCTTAATTTTGAAGAAGTATGCACTAATCTATAAGGGCCTGGTGTCCACCACTTCTCCGTGAGTGGTATGGGAAAGTACCTTGCGGCGATCGATCCGCTTCTCACATACCGGTAAGCTTGAGAAATGGCCATTGCGCGATGCCGATAATCTGAATCTTCCCGTCACGATGGTGTGCAATAACATAGAAACGCGCATCTGCTTTGCCCTGCGAGGGTCAGGAATTGCCAGCCTGCCGGATTTTGCTGTCCGTGATTTGGTTGCAAATGGCACTCTTTTGCCAATACTCAATGAATTTATTGAGTGGCAGGGTACTTTTCACATCCTGTGGCCTGCCAGTAAACACGTCTCACCAAAGATCCGTGCGCTGGTCGATTTTTTCACACAGCGGGTGCTGAAGCCGTGATTCTGAGTCAATGAGCTTAAATAGTTTGATGCACTAACCCAGCCAGGGATAAAACTCCATTAGCTAAGCAAACGTACCGCGCCTGGAGACTTGCCCGTTACACGCTTAAAAGCCCGGCTGAAAGCAGCCTGAGAGGAGTATCCTAACCGTTGCGATGCGGTGTCGACGGTGATGTTTTCTGACGACAGCCAGCGGACAGCGAGATGCATCTTTACCTCCGTTGCATACCGTAGCGGTGGGACGCCGATAGTGGTCTGAAACCTTTCGGCGAATGCGGAGCGGGATATATGCGATTCGGCGGCGAGTTCTGCCACGCTCCAGTCCCGGCCCGGTTCACGATGAATCGCCAGGATGGCCTGAGCCAGACGTGGATCGCGCAGTGCTGCAGCCAGGCCAGGGCTATTGCCGCAACCGTCTTCCACCCATCCTCTGATAAACATCGCTCCAGCCACATCGGCAAGCCTGGCGAGAATACCTGCATAGCCCACGCGTCCTGAGCATATCTCACGCTTCATCGCATCAAGGATATGCATGAGTCCCGGCCACTGAATCCCCTTTGCATCGGCATGCATAATTTCAGGCAGCACATCCGCCAGCCGCTGCATGCTTCCCAGATCAATTTTCATGCAACCAAAAAACAGCACAGCGCCTGGCGTTTCCTGGGTACTCGGGCAGGTATCAATCCCACTCACTTTTTCATCCAGTGGTGCCGTTTCAATATTGTCGATATCCAGCACGTCGGCGGCTGTTGCCGACAAAAGCTGATGCCGTTCGCCGTGGGGAAGAAATACAGCCTCTCCGGCTGAAAGCGTAAGAACTTCGCCGTTTGCACTATGAAGCACCATCTCCCCCACAGCGACGTAGTGCAGATAAGCATGACCGGGCCTGCTTGCGAAGTTCAGGCCAAACGTATCACCCGTCTGGATACGCTGATATCGCACGCCGTATAGCCGCAGGCCGGAAAGCAGCTCGCTGATGAGTTCTGATGACAGAGCGAAGGATGAAGTCATATGCCTGTTCGGGTTTTGGGTAAAAAAGTGAGGGGTTTAGAGCATAGATCATCCAGCTGCGCCTGAATAGACTTCTTCTCCTGAAACGACTTTCCAGGAGACTTAGAAATGACGGATGAAACTTCTATCAGGGTTCACAAAGAAAGAGTGCAAAGAGATGAGAAAATCCAGCCAGCCTGGCTTGCGGTTTTTTCGTTAACCATGGGTGTTTTTGGCCTGCTCACCGCAGAGTACCTGCCTGCCAGCTTATTAACGCCTATTGCCCGGGATTTGGGTGTGTCAGAGTCTCTTGCAGGACAGGCCGTAACAGTGACGGCGGTGATTGCGTTATTTGCCGGATTACTGATACCGCGATTAACGCGTGCGCTGGACCGGCGCATCGTGTTGTTGAGCTTTACTGCCCTTATGATCTTCTCAAATCTGCTCGTGGCGCTCTCTTCAGGTATTGTCATGCTGCTGGCAATGCGCATCCTGCTGGGTATCGCGTTGGGTGGATTCTGGAGTATGGCAGCGGCGGTTGCGATGAGGCTAGTGCCGGAGAGGCTGGTACCGCGGGCGCTGTCGATCATTTTTAGTGGAATCGCGGTAGGTACTGTTGTTGCCGTACCGCTGGGAAGTTATCTGGGCGAGATGTCTGGCTGGCGTAGCGCGTTTATTGCCGCTGCTGCGGTTGGCGCAATCTCTTTCATTTTTCAGTGGCTGACCCTGCCCGGAATGCCGCCGGTAGTCAGGACCAGGACGGCATCCGTATTTTCTCTGCTTAAGAGGCCGGGCGTGAGTGTGGGCATGCTGGGGTGCGTGCTTGCACACACCGGCCAGTATGCGCTGTTTACCTATATACGGCCTGCGCTGGAAGGACTCGCACACATAGACGCAAAAGGGCTGGCATTAATACTTCTGGTGTTTGGCGTTGCTAACTTTATCGGGACACTGTCCGCAGGGTGGCTGATGGAACGCAGCCTGCGTTTTACGCTGATTATTATGCCTGCTCTGGTGGGAGCAGCGGCACTGGGTATGATCACTCTGCCGTTATCAATCGCCGGGCTTACTGCGCTGGTCATGCTGTGGGGGCTGGCATTTGGTGGCATACCGGTGGCGTGGTCAGGTTGGGTCGCCCGGACGCTTCCCGATGAGGCCGAGAGCGCAGGGGGTATGGTGGTCGCCGCCGTTCAATCCTCCATTGCCGCGGGTGCAGCAATAGGTGGCCTGATATATGGCCTCAACGGGGTGACGGGGGTATTCATTACAGCTGCCTGTATCATGCTTACTGCCGCGCTGGTTATTGCATTCCGGGTCAGAGTCTCGTCATCAGTTGAAGGAACGCAAAGCATATAATTTCAGTGACATTTTAAGATGTCAGGACACCTCAATCGAACAGCGTAAGATCCCCGGACCGCGCAGCGTTCCGGGCCTGCTGGCTGAATCTGTTGGCAAAGGGGCGGGTTAACTTCTGAAGCGGGTTAACAGGCGCTACGGCAAAAAGTGGCGCTTAGCAATAATCAGTAAGTGCCGTTTTACTCGCTATTCTGAAATATCACCATTCTCAGTGGTGATTCATGCGTGCAGAGAAAATATTCCTTAACAGAGAAGCTTGAAAAACAGTTTCCAGGTGATATCTTCAACACATAACTACCTAATCAGGAAGATAGTGTGATTACTCTCAGGAATATGAATGAAGAAGAATTCAAAAATTATCGTTCTCTTTTCATCCATGAATATTCGCAGGATCTGCAAAACAATCGCGGATATCTTTCCGAAAAAGCACGAATCAAAGCCATAGAATCTATTGATACAGTGTTAACAAAGGGCGTTGTGACCCCGGCTAATCAGCTGTGGTGTATCCAACAGCCTGATGAACCAGAGGAAGTTATTGGCATCCTCTGGTTGTCGATCACCGGGTCATCAGCCTGGATAAGTGATTTCTACATTTATCCTGACTGGCGCGGCCGTGGATTCGGTGGTCTGGCCTTATGCGAAATGAAAAGATTGCTAAAAATAATGAACATCGATGAAGTCGGACTTAGGGTAGCGCCGAATAATGCCTCAGCCAAAGCACTGTATCAGAAGAATGGCTTTCATATTACCGGCATCAATATGTCTCAAAATTTAAACTAAATAATTCCAGAAAGCGTTTTCACCAATAACCAAAGAGAATATCTTTTTTAAAGACCCCGCAGTGCAGCGCCTCATAATACACATTTAAGGAAATATTTTTTACGATAGGTCGCAGACTCATTATGCTTGCTGAACAGGAGTTATTCAGACATCACGAAATTGCCTGGCTGGAGACCGATGAAAATAGCCGTGCGGCAAAATTTTACATGCAACTCGGCTGGGGTAATAAAGCAAATCTGGATGGCACTTTCATCCGGTTAGAAAAGCAACGTGATAGTTGATCTTCTATAGCTCTCATTGAGTACCGCTTTTGCACGCAGCAGATCTATGCTCTGGAAGGGCCGCTATAAGCGAGAAGCGGACGCCCGGTGTCCGCTAATGTGAACTCGCCAGGTTACTTAAACCGTCTCCCTGCCTCATCAGTCACCTTTTCCCCATCCTCTTTGGTGAATGAACCTTTCTGACCTTCAGGGAGA
>Ga0308162_1001702_pt1 | contig 16494 bp, 14 predicted proteins | sample PhySR2_FD_201370 | JGI IMG/M metagenome (GOLD analysis project Ga0308162, IMG submission 201370) | Phyllosphere microbial communities from UC Gill Tract Community Farm, Albany, California, United States - DLSLS.R2 | ecosystem: Host-associated > Plants > Phyllosphere > Unclassified | place: USA... | reverse complement strand
AAATGCAGAGACCGGCACTACCTATAACATCGGTGGTCATAACGAAAAGAAAAACATCGATGTTGTGCTGAAAGTCTGCGAACTGCTGGATGAGCTGCGTCCAAAAGCGACCCCGTACAGTGACCAAATCACTTATGTTCAGGACCGTCCGGGGCACGATCGTCGCTACGCGATCGATGCCGCTAAAATTGAAAAAGATCTGGGCTGGAAACCGGAAGAGACCTTTGAAACGGGCCTGAAGAAAACGGTCGAATGGTATCTCAACAATTCAGAGTGGGTTGAGCATGTGAAGAGCGGTGCGTATCAGAACTGGATCGAACAAAACTACGAGAAGCGTAGCTAATGAATATTCTGCTTTTTGGTAAAAATGGTCAGGTAGGTTGGGAATTGCAGCGTGCGCTGGCACCGTTGGGCAACCTCATTGTGGTCGATCGGCATTCCAGTGAATACTGTGGCGATTTTGAAAATTCTGAGGGGATAGCTGAAACCGTTCGCAGGATTAAGCCGGCTGTGATCGTGAACGCCACCGCTTATACTGCGGTGGACAAAGCGGAATCTGAACAGGATAAGGCACGCCTGGTAAATGCCACTTCGATTAAGTCATTGGCAGAGGCCGCTGAGGAAATCGGCGCATGGTTGATTCACTACTCCACCGATTATGTGTTTGATGGTTCGGGTGACAGGCCCTGGTGCGAAGATGATGCAACTGCGCCGCTGAATGTCTATGGACAGACTAAGCTGGAAGGAGAGCAGGCCATCGTCAATAACATGTCGAAATACCTCATCTTCCGCACCAGTTGGGTCTATGCTGCGAAAGGGAATAATTTCGCTAAGACAATGCTTAAGCTGGCTAAAGACAGGGATACTTTGTCTGTGATTAACGATCAGTTTGGTGCACCCACCGGTGCTGAGCTGATCGCAGACAGTACAGCACATGCGATAAGAGTGGCGTTGAACGAGAAAGCCGTTGCTGGCATTTACCATCTTATCGCCGCGGGTGAGACGACCTGGCATGCTTATGCGACTCGGGTAATAGAGTTTGCCAGAGCGCAGGGCGTCGAACTTCAGGTAAAATCGATCAATGCTGTGCCAACCAGTGCATTCCCGACACCGGCTAAACGTCCGGCAAACTCGAGACTCAATACAGAGAAGTTTCAGCAGGCCTTTGGTCTGAACCTGCCCGACTGGACGGTCGGCGTTGAACGTATGTTGCTCGAAACGCTTATTTAATCGAAAGAGGCCGCTATAGCGGCCTGACCAATTAAGGTGAAATTGTGAAAAAGAATAAAGGCATTATTCTCGCTGGTGGCTCAGGAACGCGCCTCTATCCGGTAACGATGGCAGTCAGCAAGCAATTGCTTCCGGTTTACGACAAGCCAATGATTTACTATCCGCTCAGCACACTGATGTTGGCAGGCATTAACGATATTCTGATCATCAGTACGCCGCAGGATACACCACGCTTTGAAAGCCTGTTAGGTGATGGTTCACAGTGGGGGATTTCAATTCAGTATAAAGTACAACCGAGTCCGGATGGACTGGCGCAGGCCTTTATTATTGGTGAAGAGTTTATTGGTGATGATTCTGTCGCGCTTATTCTGGGTGATAATATCTTTTACGGCCATGATCTCTATAAGCAGCTTGAAGCCGCGTCAGTGAAAGACGAAGGCGCTACGGTCTTTGCCTACCACGTCACCGATCCTGAGCGCTATGGCGTTGTGGAATTTGACAGTGAAGGTAAAGCAATTTCACTGGTAGAAAAACCTGAACAGCCACTTAGCAACTATGCAGTAACCGGTCTTTATTTCTATGACAACAGTGTTGTGGAAATGGCAAAAAATCTTGCGCCATCACCGCGCGGCGAGCTGGAGATTACGGACATCAACCGTATCTATATGGAGCAGGGTAAACTTTCGGTTTCGATTATGGGACGCGGGCATGCCTGGCTGGATACCGGTACACATGAAAGCCTGATCGAAGCAAACAACTTTATTCAGACTATTGAAACCCGCCAGGGTTTAAAAATTGCTTGCCCTGAAGAGATAGCATATCGCATGGGCTTTATTGACAGAGAACAGCTCAAAAATCTGGCCACACCCATGTTGAAAAATAAATATGGTCAATATCTCCTGGCTCTGTATGAAGGCAAGCTTTAATGAAGATTATTAATACTAACATTCCAGATGTAAAAATTATTGAACCAGCCGTATTTGGTGATGAACGCGGCTTTTTCATGGAAACCTGGCAGCAGAAAAATTTTGACGAGCAGGTTTCTCCTCAGGTTTTCGTTCAGGACAACCATTCACAATCTGAACATGGTGTTTTGCGTGGACTACATTATCAGGTAGGAAGCAATGCCCAAGGTAAATTAGTACGTTGTGTCGAGGGCGAAGTTTTTGACGTTGCGGTAGACATACGTTGCAATTCTCCTACCTTCGGGAAATGGGTCGGTGTAATGCTTACTGCGGAGAACAAAAAACAATTGTGGATCCCTGCAGGGTTTGCGCATGGTTTCCTGACAATCAGTGAAAGCGCACAATTTCTATATAAAACTACTAACTATTATGCTCCTGCATCTGAGCGTTGTATTTTGTGGGATGATAAAGAAATTGGTATCGAATGGCCGAGCGTAAGACAAATAAAATTGTCAGACAAAGATCTGAAGGGTTCAAATTTAAACTCAGCTGAGCTTTTCCGCTAATGAGTAGTCAGATTTTGACAGTCGCTGTATTAATGTGTACCTATAACGGTAGTAAATATCTCAGAAAACAACTTGATTCAATATTGAATCAAACTCATAAATCTTGGGTAATCTTCGTTTCTGATGATGGCTCTACTGACGATACGGTCAATATTCTCAAAGAATATCAGAACAAACTGGGCGATGAAAAATTTCATATCCTGACGGGACCGGGGAAAGGATTTTCATGGAACTTCCTGAGTTTACTTGAATCAGCAGGTGAAGAATTTTTTGCATATGCTTTTTGCGATCAAGATGATATTTGGAAACTAAATAAACTTGAGCGAAGCATTAATTGGCTTTGTAAGCAAAACGCCCAAAAGCCCGCAATGCATTGTGGGCGCACCGAACTGATTGATGAGGATGATGCGGCAATTGGTTACTCTCCACTTTTCGTAAGACTGCCATCACTGAGAAACGCTCTTATTCAAAGTATTGCAGGTGGCAATACAATGACGTTGAACCATCAGGCACGTAAACTTGTTATTATGACTCCACGTTGGATAGAAATCGTATCACATGATTGGTGGGTATACATTTTACTCTCAAGTTACAATGGGATAGTTCATTACGATATGACACCGACTATCGACTATCGACAGCATACGAATAATATCGTTGGTTCGAACACAGGATGGCTTGCCAGAATAAAACGTATTTCTGGATTGATGGACGGAAAGTTTCGTGACTGGATTGGAAAGAATATTACAGCATTACAGTCCTTGGACGTCGATCTTCCAAAGGAAAACGCCCAGTTATTGAAAAAGTTTATTGAAGCCAGAGACGCTCCGTTGATGAAACGCATTTCTCTTTTCAGAGAGTTGAAGCTCTATCGGCAGACTCACTATGGAACTATTGCATTTTATATAGCAGTTTTACTAAAAAAAATATAGAAAGCTAAAGGTTACTAACTTAAGCGATTTAAATTTAAGATGTTTAAAATAAAACGAATAGGCGCTTAACAATTCGTTGAAAATGAATCGCTTATGTAAATTTAATGAGAAGGTTCAATGAAAAACGCTCAGATACTGGCATCTAATTCAAAAACAAATGTCTCGCCAAAAAATATGGTTAAGTCAATATGGATTAACCGCAGTCTGATTTTTCAAATGGCAAGGAGAGAAATACTTAGCCGCTATAAAGGTTCATCACTGGGACTAATGTGGTCGGTTATAACTCCGATGGTGATGCTGGTAATTTATACCTTTTTGTTTTCAGTCGTGTTTAAAGCAAAGTGGAATGTCGGGGGAGATGAATCTCGCTACGAATTTGCAATTGTACTTTTTGCAGGACTATTGACGCATACGTTTCTCGCCGAAGTGTTGAACAAATCGCCAGGGTTAATTATTGGAAACGTCAATTATGTAAAAAAGGTCGTATTTCCACTCGAAATATTACCAATAATTAACGTGCTGTGTGCTATGTTCAATACATTAGTTAGTATATTAGTTCTGCTTATTGCCATTCTTTTAATAAAAGAAGATTTGCCTGTCACAGCATTTCAATTGCCGTTAGTTTTATTGCCATTGGTTATCTTATCTACAGGGCTTTCCTGGTTCCTTGCATCATTGGGAGTTTATATCCGAGATGTTGGCCAAAGCATAAGCATCCTGACTACTATACTATCATTTTTGTCACCAATATTTTATCCGGTAAGCGCAGTACCTGCCATATTAAGACCATGGTTAATGTTAAATCCACTGACCTTTATCATTGAGCAGGTAAGGGGAGTACTGATATGGGGCAATAACCCTGATTATGTCGGGTTGGGAATATACCTGATTTGTGCGATGTTTATAGCATGGCTTGGCTATGTATGGTTCCAGAAAACACGTAAAGGTTTTGCCGATGTACTCTAATAAATCAGCAATTATAATTGAACACCTCAGCAAGTGTTATCATATCTATGAAACGCCACGTGCGAGATTAAAACAATTTATTTATCCCACAATCAAACGTTTAATTGGCCGAAAAGAAATTAATAACTATTATCGTGAGTTCTGGTCGGTTAAAGATGTATCCTTTGATATTAAAAAAGGAGAAACTGTCGGAATTATTGGTAATAATGGTGCCGGTAAGTCAACACTATTGCAAATGATCTGTGGGACATTGAATCCAACAGAAGGTCAAGTAACAGTAAATGGCCGGATAGCGGCACTTCTTGAGCTTGGTTCAGGCTTTAATATGGATTTTACTGGCAAGGAGAATGTTTATTTAAATGCCGCTGTATTGGGGCTGTCTAAGAAAGAAATAGATCTTAAGTATCAGGACATTGTAGATTTTGCTGATATTAAAGACTTCATGGATCAACCCGTCAAAACTTATTCAAGCGGTATGATTGCACGACTGGCCTTTTCAGTGGCTGTCCAGGTGAACCCTGATATTCTAATCGTTGACGAAGCACTTAGTGTTGGCGATATGGCTTTTCAGGAAAAATCCTTTAGTAAAATGAAAGAAATTCGGGATATGGGAACATCGATTCTGTTTGTTTCTCATTCTTTATCAGCAGTCAGGAATTTTTGCGATAAAGCTGTTTGGGTTGAAAAGGGGCAAATCAGAATGATTGGCGAGCGACTTGATGTTTGCGATGCCTATCAGCAAGAAACAGAGGGGAAAAATACTCTGCCCAAATCAGCTGGATCAGCAACTAATTTACCACTTCAGCACGATGATGAGAAAAAAATAAAGTTGCACGAAGTGAAGTGTAGTAAAAAACTGTATGAAATGGGAGAGGATATTTTACTTTCATTCAAGTTGTCGTTTAGCGAGGAAAATTTAAAATACGGCCTCGGAATTGTGATCTATGATATGAAAGGAAATATCATATCAATACTCAATACCCTTAGAGACGAAGTAATAATGACTGGTAAAAGAGATGAAATTAGTCTCAAAATCCTTAATAATCATTTTGGGCCAGGCGAATATCATATCACTGCTTCAGTATCTGACGAATTAGGCATGTTTCCATACGACAAGCTTGAATATATATCCAGCTTTAAAATTAAAATGGAGCGAAATAGTTCAGGGCTAGCGAAAGTTGATGGTGTTCTCCGATGCGATCATGAATGGGAAGGTGTATGAACTGGCAAATCGATGAGCACGAGACGCTATGGTTCAGGAAGGGTGATATAAATATTACTCGCAAGCACAATTTAATTGTCCTGATGCGTATTCGTAATGAAGAGTTGGTGCTTAAAGACACCCTTGACCATATTAGCAAGTTTGCAGATTATATTTGCGTATATGACGACTGTAGCAACGATAAAACTCGAGAAATTCTAAAATCGCATCCCAGCGTTTTTCTAATAGTAGAAAATAATCTTTGGAGAAAAGGTACCGACAATCGTTTGCTGTCGGAAACGCGCCATCGCGGCCTGTTGATGGCACTCGCAAATCGCTATCTCAGTTTCAAATGGTGCATGTGCTGCGATGCTGATGAGCGTTACATAGGAGATATTAAGTCTTATGTAGAGCAAGATATAGCTGAAAAACCTGAAGGTGTGAGGATACAGTTATTTGATGCTTATATGACCTCTGGGAACGATGAGCCTTACAGGCAAGGTTTAAAAATGATGGATTTTCGGAAGTATTTTGGTCCGGAATGCCGTAATATTTTAATGCTTTGGCAAAACAGACCACATATCGTTTATCAGGGACTTGATGCACGGGAACCGTCTCGTGTGGCAACTGAAACTGTGAAATTTTACTGTCAGCACTACGGCAAAAGCTTGTCATATGAGCATTGGGAAGAAACCTGTAATTACTATGTGGAAAATTTCCCATGGGACCCTTATGGAAAGAAATGGAGTGCCAGAAAGGGCAAAGCACTTCACAGCCAGTCTGACTTCGGTCGACCTCTTTTTCCTTGGGGTCAGGAGTTATTTGATAATGCAACCACCGAATTTTGATTAATGAAAATACTAATTGCAACTTCAAGATTCAAGGATCTTGCTGGCTCTGAGATTACTGTTTTCGAATATGCCGAAGAATTCACACGTCACGGATACAACGTTTCAATTGCCAGTTTCGAAAAGACGGCTCTACTGTTACCAGAATGTAATGCAGCAGGGATAACCGTTTCAACTTTTGATGATGAAGTATTAATTGAAACTGAGTGGGACCTTATTTGGGTTTTACATCCACCAGCCTATTACGCATTATTTACGCACTTTGATTATCAAACAAAAAAAACAATATTCTCGTCACTATCACATTTTGAACCACTTGAGTCACCGCCAATCGAAGTTCGTCAGATTAGTCTATTTACGACTAATTCCTGCGAAAATAAGCGTTTTTTCTGTGAGCAGTTTCCTGACTACTCACCAAGAGTGGTGGTTTTGCCAAATTCGATACCAGAAAACTTCTGGACTATCGAACCTGTTGAAATGAAGGAAAAAAAACTCATCATCGTATCTAACCATTTACCTGATGAAGTTTTAGAACTTGCAGAACGCCTGCGAATTAGTAACTGGCAAGTAGATATTTTTGGCGTCGGTCATTTGCATAAAAAAGTTTCAGCTGAAGACATGGTTAACTATCGGGCTTGTATCTCGATCGGTAAAACCGTTCAATACTCGCTCGGACTTAAAATACCGATTTTCTGTTATGATCGCTTTGGCGGTCCCGGGTGGATAACACCAGAAAATGTAGAACGTGCAGCTGAGTTTAACTTCTCAGGTCGCTGTACCAATTCTAAATTAAACGCTGAAATTCTTGAACGATATTTTGTTGATAATGTAATACCTGATTCATCGGTGCTTGAGCAATTGTATGAGTATGCCAGGAACACATTTTCTCTCACTAATAATATCAATAATATCCTTACTTTACTAAATTCAACTAATGATTCTGTAAACCTTAAAAATACCACACTAAAAAATATTCTGGCCAGGCATCTTGATATATTTTTACGCGATCAGAAATTACAAAGTGATTTTCAATTAGCCTGGAATACGGAAAGTCAGCGAAGATTCAGAACTGAAGAAAAGTTGCTAGAAGTTCATAAAGCCTGGCAGCTTGAAATAAACCGAAGTCATGATGATCGAGAGTTGATATATTTAAAAGCAGAAAATGATAGTTTAAAAGAACAGCTTGTACAACAGGATGAAGTTATTAAGGGTTACGCTTCAAAAATTGAAAGATATATAAAATTTATTCAGTTTGCAAAGAAAACTCGATCCGGCAAGAAAGCATACCGCACGTTAAAAATTTTAAAAAGATTTAAAGCACTAATTCATAAGGTTAAAAAATGAATGATCAGCCTTTGCCATTGGTTTCCGTTTGTATTCTGACGAAGAATCCGGGCGCTATTTTTAGGTCGGTTTTGCCGGCGGTTTTGAATCAGAAAACCGATTTTATTTATGAAGTGATAGTTGTAGATTCTGGCTCTTCTGACGGAACTCTGGATTTTATTAATAATTTAAAATCAACGAAACTAAAATTGCTTTCAATCAAACCAACTGATTTTGGTCATGGTAAGACCCGCAACTTTGCTGTATCTGAGTCTTCCGGGGAGTTTGTTGTGATGATCACTCATGACGCCCTTCCTAAAAACGATTACTGGTTACAAGGTATGATAGCTCCATTCTTTGAGGATGAGGCTATTGCTGGAGTTTTTGGTAGACATGACGCATACGACTCAGCCTCGCCCTTTACTAAAAGGGATATTAAATTACATTTTGACAATTTCAATTCCGGTCAAAAAATTGTCTGGCTGGATGATAAAGATCGATATGTAAAAGATGTTGGCTATCGCCAATGGCTACACTATTTTTCTGATAATAATGCAGCATTACGTAAAAGTGTCTGGCAAAAAATTCCTTATCCTGAAGTCGATTTTGCTGAAGATCAGCTATGGGCAAAAGAAATCATCGAGAAAGGATATAAAAAAGCTTACGCAGATGATGCCATTGTTTATCATTCTCATAATTATAGCCTGGGACAAACATTTCGTCGGTCTTATGACGAATCGCGCGCACTAAAAAAACTATTTGATTACAATATTTGCCCAAGTATTTTAAACGTACTTTATCAGACTCAAGCCTGCTCACGCCGGGATATTAATTATTTAAAGAATTCTTCAAATCACAGTGGTCTTAAATCAATATTTAATATCATTGCAATGCATTTTTTAAAGCAATCAGGATATTATCTGGGAAATAATTTCACCAATAATAAAACCGTATTCCGTTTAGTTTCGCTCGATAACTCTATTAAAAGGAAGTAATATGACAATCAGAACGATTTTATCAATGGTTGCCAGGGTTTATAAAGATGAAGGGATTCGTGGCGTTTTAACTCGCACCTATCGTAAATTGAAAAGTAAAGATGCAACAATTAATGGTGTTACTCTAACCAGTGCGATAAGTATCTTTAATAAAAGAGATGTTATTGGATTTTATGAATTTATAACTTTTCAGGATGTTGGAGTGGCTCAAACACTCAACAGCGCGGCCGCCAAAAATACAATCAATTGGCTTATTCCTGATTTTGGTGTTGGCTCAGGCGGACATCTTAATATATTTCGTTTTATTAAAATGTTAGAGCGGAGTGGATATAAAAATAACATTTGTCTTGTTGGTTCTCATCGTCACTCTTCACCTGACAAAGCAAAAGCGCTAATTAGTGAACATTTTTTTAAAATGGATGCAGAGGTTTTCTTTGGTATAGAGTCATTACCTGAAGCCGAATTTAGCTTCGCTACAGGCTGGACAACGGCTTACTATCTTAGGGCCTTTAAGCGCACATTGCATAAGCTTTATTTTGTTCAGGATTTTGAGCCTTCGTTTTATGCTGGCGGCAGTGAATATGCATTTGCTGAGCAAACATACAAATTTGGCTTTACAGGGGTATGTGCAGGAAATTGGTTGGCTAGTAAACTTAATCATGATTATGGAATGCAGACTCATAAAATAGGGTTTTCTTATGATCGTGAGCTTTATTTTCCTCATCCCGTTCTTGGTGATGGGAAAAAAAGAGTTTTCTGTTACTTTCGACCACCAACCATCAGGCGTGGTTTAGAAACTGCTCTAATCGCCCTCGACAGGGTGGCTACGCAAAATCCTGCCGTTGAATTTATATTCGCGGGATGGGATATGAATGATTTCAAATTTGACCATCCTTTTCTTAATGCAGGTTTGTTATCCCTTGAGGAATTACCTGATGTGTACTCGAAATGTGACCTCGCATTAGTCCTTTCCTACACGAATCTTTCGTTATTACCTCTTGAGATTATGGCATGTGGATGTGTTGTTGTTTCAAATGAAGGCCCTAACGTCGAATGGCTATTGAATAACGATAATGCCCAGCTTACCAGTAGTGATCCTGTTGAGATGGCTGACAAAATAGGTGAATTGTTGCACGACTCAGATAAGATTGCTCGTTTACGCAAGAATGGTATTGAGTTTGCCAACAGTACAAGCTGGGACGATGAAGGATTAAAGCTAGTAAACATTCTAAAGAGGCTGGCAGAGTGAAAAAAGTACTCGTACTTGGAGCCAATGGTTTCATTGGTCAGAATATATGCCGTCAGCTTTTGGCCGACGGACATTTTGTCATTGCTGCTGATATAGCTGATTCAGCTCTACACTCCTCTTTTAGCCGATATAGTGAAGTTGATGTTACCAAATGCGATTTTACATCTTTAATACAAGGTGTTGACGCTGTTATTTATCTGGTTTCAACCTTATTACCTCAGCCTTCTAATGAAAATGTTGAAAGAGATATTCAGGAAAATCTTATTCCCGTCATTCATCTTTTAGAAGCCATGAAACGGTCGATGTCTTGTAAAAAGATAGTTTTTGCTTCCTCTGGTGGCACTATATATGGAAATCATGATGACAATATAGATGAACATTCTTTATTGGATCCGAAGTGTTCTTATGGAATCATGAAGTTGACGGTTGAAAAATATCTTAGCTTATATAGTGACCTTCATGGTTTGCAGAGTATCTCACTTAGGCTTAGTAACCCTTATGGCCCGGGACAAAATATTAATCGTCCACAGGGTGCAGTAGGTATTTTCTTACATAAAATGATGCAGGATGCTCCTCTGGAAATATGGGGCGATGGCTCTGTAGTCAGAGATTATGTTTATATTGATGATGTTGCAACTGCCTTCTCCGCTGCGCTTAAGTATAGCGGCCATGAAAAAGTGTTCAATATTGGAAGCTCAACAGGCACATCATTGAATGAATTGCTTGACTTATTATTCAAATTAACCTCAAGCAAATCAATCGTTAAGTATTCTGAATCCAGAGTTGTAGATGTTCCAAGTAATATTCTATCAGTTGAGCGAGCGAAGAATCACCTTGGTTGGGTGCCATCAATTTCATTAACTGAAGGGTTAGGAAGATTGACATCACTTATGCGTAGCTAATCTTGCTGCCGAAATATTGAGCAGGCTGGCTCAATCTTTTGTTAGTTAATGCGGATTTTAGTTTTTCAATCTATTTAATTGCTAATTCTGCTGTGTACTTCTATTTACGCTGAGTTAACATGGCTCAATCAACAAGCCATCTTTCGAGTTGGAATTCTCACCTGACAGGAGTAACTAATGTCTAAGCAACAAATCGGCGTTGTAGGTATGGCAGTGATGGGCCGCAACCTGGCTCTTAACATTGAGAGCCGCGGTTACACTGTTTCAATCTTCAACCGTTCACGCGAAAAGACCGATGAAGTCATCGCCGAGAACCCGGGCAAGAAGCTTGCTCCTTTTTACACCGTTGAAGAGTTTGTTGAATCACTGGAAAAGCCACGTCGCATCCTGCTGATGGTTCAGGCAGGCGAAGCGACCGATAAGACTATCGCCTCACTGACACCACATCTCGATAAAGGCGATATCCTGATAGACGGTGGTAATACCTTCTATAAAGACACCATCCGTCGTAACAAAGAACTTTCTGACCAGGGCTTCAACTTCATCGGTACCGGCGTTTCCGGCGGTGAAGAGGGGGCACTGAAAGGCCCATCCATCATGCCTGGCGGTCAGAAAGAAGCTTACGAATTGGTTGCACCGATTCTGGATAAGATTGCGGCGCGTGCGGAAGATGGCGAAGCCTGTGTGGCCTATATTGGTCCGGACGGCGCGGGCCACTATGTGAAGATGGTTCACAACGGCATCGAATATGGCGACATGCAGCTGATCGCAGAAGCTTATGCGCTGCTGAAAGGCGCGCTGGGTCTGAGCAACGAAGAACTGGCTGAAACCTTTACTGACTGGAACAATGGCGAGCTGAGCAGCTACCTTATTGACATCACTAAAGATATCTTCACTAAGAAAGACGAAGAGGGTAAATATCTGGTTGATGTGATTCTGGATGAAGCAGCTAACAAAGGCACCGGTAAATGGACCAGCCAGAGCTCACTGGATCTTGGTGAACCTCTGTCACTGATCACCGAGTCTGTCTTTGCCCGTTACCTCTCCTCACTCAAAACTCAGCGCGTTGCGGCCTCTAAAGTACTGAGCGGCCCACAGGCTAAAGCCTTCACAGGTGACAAAGCGGAATTCATCGAGAAAGTTCGTCGCGCGTTGTACCTGGGCAAAATCGTCTCTTATGCGCAGGGCTTCTCACAACTGCGTGCAGCGTCAGAGGAGAACAACTGGGATCTGCACTACGGCGAAATCGCTAAGATCTTCCGCGCTGGCTGCATCATCCGTGCCCAATTCCTGCAGAAGATCACTGATGCTTACGCAGCAGATGCAGGTATCGCTAACCTGCTGCTGGCTCCGTACTTCAAAGATATCGCGGATCAGTATCAGCAGGCGCTACGTGATGTGGTTTCTTACGCGATTCAGAATGGTATTCCGACGCCAACTTTCTCTGCGGCGATCGCTTACTACGACAGCTACCGTTCAGAGGTGCTGCCTGCTAATCTGATTCAGGCGCAGCGTGACTACTTCGGTGCGCATACTTACAAGCGTATTGATAAAGACGGTGTGTTCCACACCGAGTGGTTAGAAAGCTAACTTATTATGTCTATGAAAAAGCCCTCCATGCTGGAGGGCTTTTTTGTCATGCTACTCATTGTTTACGCAATATTAGCGGATCAATGCGCTATGAATTATGATTGAATCTCAACAGTTTTACAGAGGGTTTAATTCTGCCTGAGGATTAAGCCATAACACAGATTTTCCAGCTTCACCGCTAGATAAAAGAATTTCTGACTTTCCATTTACTTCAGATAAATTAATTTTTACTCTGCCATCCGACAGCTTAATAACCTTCCTGACTGATTCATCACCCTTTCTGATTTCAACAATACCAGATTCTGATGCATTGGGCTCAGGGTAAATCTGGACAATAACAGATCGAACACTGTCATCGATAAGAAATCTGCTCCTGCCGATGTTAGTTGCAATGACTGGCATGACATTGCCATCTTCTGTTGTTCTTAACCCCCCCGTCGTATGAGAATGGTCTTCATTGTAAGTGTAAATGTTATCAAACAATCTTATTGTGTTATCTGACGACTCTTTCAGTTTATAAATCTCTAGATTGTTTACACCCTTAATAATTGTAATTGGTGTGTAATTCATTGCTATGAAATTGGATATCCGATTAAGAATTGGCGAAAGATTGATAGTCTGATCCAAATCCTGAATAACTAACTGAGGTTTATTTTTCTCAAGATCTGAAATTGCATTTTTGACATCGTCCGGCGTGGTTTGCATTGCAAATTCGATAAATCGGGTACCATGTTCTTTAGTGAGAGCATAGTATTCTGCTCGGATAGGATAACTAAAAATACTGTCAGGCTTTTCACTTTCTATGATATTTTTTACCTGCATAAATTGCTTCTGAGTATCTGCAGGTAACTGAACCCCCAGAAACTCATTTTTTGGTTTGATGAAAAATGAATAGTAAGAGAGTTTAATTGTGCTAATTGACAAGGGGTATAAAGATAACAAAGCAATCCCTAATCCAGCAAGCGCGAATAAAGCGTTCACACCTTCTTTTTTCATGAATAATGTATCGTTGGCTTTATTAAAGTAACTTATAACCAGAAGAGCAAAAGGCAGAACGAGCAGAGAACTGGATTTTCCTTTAATCGCAAAACACAGACAGGTAATCGTGATTGCAGTTATCAGGGAAGTATTAATTACTGTTTTAACATCGATGTTTTTGAGGCATGCCGGCAGTAGTCTTAGTGAAATTATTCCCATTATTACTAACTCCGAGATTGAAAAGAGTAAATGTAATACATCCGCTCTTCCGAACATCGATATTAGTCTAAGTGCGACATAGGCTGAAAAAACAATGCCGGTTGGTGTGAATAACTTTCGGGATAAGCCTAAGATAATGAATGAAGCTACGAAAAATGCTATCCACACATAATAAATAATTGAAGATTTATCTAATGATGGAAAGGGGACATCCATGCCACTAGGTTGAATGAAAAATGCATAATAGAGTGTGTTATATAAAAATTCATGGATATTCACACCTTTGAAATACAAATAGGCAATGCCTGCTATTATCACTAAAAGCGCTGTTATACCAATTTTAACTATTCTTTTTATTCTATTCTGAATGGACAACTTATTCCCTGCCGAAAACTCGCCTGCGAAAATGCTTATCGAAAGAAATATGAATAATTCCTGGCCAAACCAAAAAGTGATTCCTAGCAACAAACCGCTGATGATCAACTGCGGGTTTTCGGTTTTTTTTTGAACGGCATCGTTAAGCGTTGAGTAGGAAAGTAAATATAAAGCTAATGCCGCAGCTGGAAGAGCAGTTCTGAGTTGATATATTGGCGGAGCCGCTAAGAAAAACAATGCTGTTGCACTGGCAATAAATAATGATGATTTACCGATGATATTCTTAGTCAGTGCCATAGCTAAGATAAAACCTGCTATCATCTGGAAAACATGTGATTCCATCAGTAGTGATGTACTGGTCGTCAGAAATGTTTCACCAAAAATATACTGCATTATTCCATAATAGTAGTATGGACCTGGGGTGCGAAAATGTATAAAGTCCCTTGTAAAGACTTCGCCGTTAGCAATCCAGTGACCAAAGGCATGGAATAAAAAATGGTCACCGCTACCAAAAGCATACGGCGCTTTATGATATGAAATCATACAGCCCAATAGAGTAAATATTAACAAAATGCTAAAAGTAATAATCTTTTTGTTTACCACTGTTATGTCCTTACCATATGATTTAAGCCTGCCCGCTGGGTTGTAGCTATCTGAATGTAACAATTGACGATTTGAAAAACTACCTCTTGAATTAATGTAAAAAAAGCAATGCGATTTTTGAAAGCAGATAAAGTAGATTCTCTCACTGCAAGTTTTTAGATCTTTTTTAAATTGCTGGCTCTTTATGAAATCGGCTATGAGTATAATAGCATGCGCGACTAGATAAATAAATTTCCGTCATTTCTGCATGCTATTAATAAACCTGAAATTTAATTATTCAGCCTACTAACAATTCACCTTTCCTACCTGCGTTTTCTCCTGCCAGCCGCACAACCAGCATGCCTGCCGTCGCAAACCTTACCCAATGTCTCGCATAGAGAATACCGCCATACTCCGCCACCAGTGGGGTGATATGGTCCGTAATCGGATCAATAATCTCAGCCACCACTTCTCCCGGACGAATCAGTGCGCCAAGCGGTTTACGATGCAGGATCAGCCCTGACACCGGCGAATGAATATATTCACAGCCCGCTAACGGCGTAGCGGGGTTTTTCAGGGCAGGAGAGGCCACCGCCGAACCCTCGCTGTGACGCTCTTTAATCACACCCGGTTCTCCCGGTGCTTCAGCCACGTCAGGCACGGTTAAGCCAATCGGCCCGTTATTGATCGCCACAACATCATCACCACCCGCGTTGGCAGGAACCAGTTCATCCCCACCGATAACGGGTGCGGCCACTTCCACAGATATTGACGGTTCGCTGTAGCCGATATAACCGCTTTCCTGCAGTGCTGAAATAATTGCATCTGCATCTTTCTCCGCCTGTTCAGGCGACACATCACGGACGCCACGCAACTCCAGCGTCACCGGCAATAAGCCACGAGGCATCGGGTAATCTTTACCGAACCGCTCTGCCAGCGTCAGCCAGGGTTCGCAACAGGCTTCATCAAACGGCTCACCGCCAGAGATCTGGGCCAGCAACTGCACTTCACTGCCTAACCAGCGCGCCAGCGGCTCAATGTCTGGCCAGGCATGCGGCGTGGTGTAGAGATGCGGCACGGCTTCCCAGTCACAGTGCAGGTCAATCATCAGATCGGCCTGACTGGCCATCCGCATCAGCGTATAGCGCTGCGCATCCAGCTCGGTCTTTGGCACGGTATCACGATAATGACGATCAATCGCGTCGCGGATCAAGTTTCTGTTCTGTGATTCACTCTGGGTCAGACTCTCAGCCAGCCCGGCCGCCAGAGTATTGCCCAGTGACGGAAAGCGGCGATTAAAGTCCTGACCGGAGAGGGTATGAAAGCGGCCGAGATGGGTGCCGTGCCAGTGCTGTCCCAGTGCCAGCGGATTAGCCACCGGCACCAGGGTAAAGGCAGCTTTAAGCTGTCCGGCAGACTCCAGCGCCTGCAGCCGCTGCTTTAAATACCAGGCAACCGCCATACCGGGCAGTTCGTCGCCATGCAGCGCAGCCTGGATATAAACCTGACGTTCATTGTCCTCAGCAAAATGGAAACTGATGATTTCACGCTGGGTGCCTAAAGAGGCGCTTAACAGTGGATGATGTTGTTGATGCATACCGTGTTAATGTCCTTTAATCGGCAAAGGACGACA
>Ga0308162_1001699_pt1 | contig 16512 bp, 12 predicted proteins | sample PhySR2_FD_201370 | JGI IMG/M metagenome (GOLD analysis project Ga0308162, IMG submission 201370) | Phyllosphere microbial communities from UC Gill Tract Community Farm, Albany, California, United States - DLSLS.R2 | ecosystem: Host-associated > Plants > Phyllosphere > Unclassified | place: USA... | reverse complement strand
ATTTCACTAATTCGGCTAAAGAACTTGCTGAATCAGCAAAAGTACGTTTGATTGACAGAAATGAATTACAAAAATACTTAGAAGACTACAATCAAAAAATAATAGAAGAATTTAAATGATTTTAAATGTTCAAATATTAAAAAATCGCTACTGTTAATTATGTATTGTGTTCTGATTTAAATCACGAAAATAGATTGACTAGATCAATAACATTTAAATTTAGACGTGCGAGAACAAAATGAATAGAGTTAATCAGATAGTTAGCATTCTTAGTAAAATGGAATCACACACTCCATTTGCGTTGATAAAATCCAAGAAAAAAACCTCAATAAAAATACAAAACTACTCTTTGCTTGGATGCCTTCTATGTCTTCTGCTGTTGGGGACACTAATTATTCTATGCTTAACTTTTAATATTGATAAAAAGAGCGTAGAAATTTACGCTTTATTGCTACTTATAATGAATCATATCTTTGGAATTATATGCTTATCAACACCTATAGTCGCTGATATGAAATTCTTCTTTAATATGCGAAAGGAAGTATTAAACGACTTTCAAATAGAAATCAATCACGATGAGAAGAATGTTGAACAACTCGATCACTATTCTATTCCCGAGTTGGAATATGCAACATATTGGTTAAATCTTAAAATTGAACGATTTAAAGCACGTATATCAGATTTCTTTGGTACTAAAACTGCCATTATATCTATTTTAGGATTATCATACTCTGCTGTACAATCTCTAGGTGGATTTGAAAAAATAGGCAGTATTTTATTTAAAGGATTATTCGACTCTGACGTTGCTAATATAATTTCGATATTGGGTTTGTTTTTTCTTCTTGGGATTTCCCTTGGAGCCATTGTAATGAAAAAGATCATCAATCATTTTGAATACTTAAAAAACATTCTAGCACTGGCAAAACAGCGAAAAAAAGAGTTCTCCTAAAAAAATACATCGGTCAGAATAATGAATCATTATATCTTTAAGCCTCAATTAAAATTTAATAGTAGGAGAGTATCTAGAAGCATATCCATGATAAAGACTATCATTCAGGAAACAATTGAATTTTCTGGAACGATCTTATGAGTTCTTGCTGGCATTTAAAACTGCAGGAACGATATTCGGGTAAAGCTTTGCCACCTGATTGCTGGCATACAACATTACTGAGGTGCAAACCAAAAAACTGCCTCAACTAAGCAGAGAATATTTCCTCTCGAATTCTGAAGTGAGGTATGGTGAAATTGAGGGAAAAATAAAACTGATACTTGCTCCATATAACTGGAACAACTTTTCGATTGTATCTAAGAGTAATTAGCTTTAATCATGGTGAGGATCAGCTTTGAGATCCTCATCACATTAACAACAGATTTAGCTATAAAGTCCATATCTTAAGAGAGAGGCGCTCTAATCCTGTCTGTATCCCCTGCTTAAGCTGAAGCACTATTACATGCTGTATGAGCGGAGCTTAATGATGTCTCATGTAAATCAGACCGTCACGTATGATATTGACCATAAGTCAAAAGTCAGAAGAATGAATCTCTTTGTATCGATATCCGCTGCTCTAGCAGGGCTTCTCTTTGGATTGGATATCGGGGTTATCTCGGGTGCCCTGCCTTTCATAACAAAACATTTTCAGTTGACCAGTCACGAACAGGAATGGGTTGTCAGCAGTATGATGCTGGGAGCCGCGATTGGAGCAATCTGTAACGGCTGGGTTTCACATCGGCTGGGAAGAAAGTACAGCCTTATGGTGGGAGCCATACTCTTCATAATGGGTTCCCTTGGATCAGCCTTCGCCACAAGTGTTGAAGTTCTGCTTACATTCAGGGTTTTACTCGGGCTGGCCGTTGGTATCGCCTCCTATACCGCCCCACTCTACCTGTCAGAGATGGCAACAGAGAATGTACGTGGAAAAATGATTAGTCTTTATCAGCTCATGATCACCTTTGGTATTGTCTTAGCTTTCCTGTCGGATACAGCATTCAGTTACAGTGGCAATTGGCGGGCAATGCTGGGTGTCCTCGCTATACCAGCGGTGGTACTTTTCGTCATGGTTATTTTCCTTCCAAACAGCCCCCGCTGGCTGGCTTCCAAGGGCCTGCACGTTGAGGCGGAAGAAGTTCTGCGAATGCTTCGTGATACCTCAGAGAAAGCCCGTCAGGAACTGAACGAGATAAGGGAAAGCCTTCGTATGAAGCAAGGAGGGTTTTCTCTTTTCAGGCAAAACGGGAATGTGAGACGCGCCGTATACCTTGGTATGTTGCTGCAGGGCATGCAACAGTTCACAGGCATGAATATCATCATGTATTACGCTCCTCAGATTTTCAAAATGGCTGGATTCCAGAGCACACAGGAGCAGATGGTTGCAACCGTAGTAGTTGGCCTGACCTTCATGTTTGCAACCTTCATTGCGGTCTTCACCGTTGATAAAACGGGAAGGAAGCCAATCCTTAAAATTGGATTCAGTGTAATGGCATTCGCCACTATGATTCTGGGCTACTGCCTCATGAAAGCGGGTCAGGGAGATATCAGTTCCGGCCTGTCATGGGTGTCAGTGGGTATGACCATGTTATGCATAGGCGGCTATGCAATGAGCGCCGCTCCGGTGGTCTGGATACTGTGTTCTGAGATTCAGCCTCTGAAATGTCGGGACTTCGGGATTACCTGCTCAACGACCACTAACTGGGTTGCCAACATGATAATCGGAGCAACCTTCCTGTCACTTCTGGGTAGTATTGGGCCTGCAGGAACATTCTGGCTGTATACCGGCTTCAACCTGGTCTTTATCGTGATAACTTTTCTTCTGATCCCTGAAACCAAAGGGGTTACTCTTGAGCATATTGAAAAGAACCTGATGTCTGGTAAGAAGCTCCGTGATTTAGGCCAATAAATTTCATTATTCATTAAAAGCCAGTCACTATTGACTGGCTTTTTCGCATTGCACTATAGCTTGCAACGTATTGATTTAATCAGGGCTAAAGTCAAAAAAGGCCGTGGAGAGACAAATGAGCCAATAAGAGATTAATAGCGTTAGGGCAGCTCACATCCATAAAACAGAACATTTAGAAGAACGTAACTTTGTTTTGCAGTGGTGGGCTGACTATCTGGAAGCCTGTAAGGTGAAAATGCTGACACCTTATAATTTTAACCGCGAAGGTATAACTTAATGTCTAAGACGACTCAAGAGATAATTAGATTTTCCCTACAGCATTCGATGATAAATACTAGTGTGATGTATTTATTGCAAAAAATCGTCTTTTATTTTAAATGACACCTTTCCATTAGCATATTCACGGTGACTATCCAATAAATTTTTAGTAATGATCAGCTACAATTATAGTGATTGTTTAGCTTTGGTTCCCAAGTTAAGATAATTTGAAAAAAACATTAAAACTCATTCTAAACCACCATATTTTTGACCACCTTATCTGCATTTTTCAGTCAAAAATATCAGAATAACGTAGTAAGATAGCTTAACAACTGAATATTATAAAACTAATAAAAGACGAACTGGACTTGTGAGGATTCTTTAATAAAATGAAATTATGAAATTATGAAATTATGAAATTATGAAATTATGAAATTATGAAATTATGAAATTTTTGGTAATTTTAAAACAAAAAGAATCAATTAATTCCAAATAAGAAAATTAATAATAGCTCTCTATACACATACAAACTATTGTAAATAAACATTTTTTATGGTAGCAATGATAGCTTGGATTGCATGCTGATGGGTTATAGTGCAGTAATGTCAGAAATATTAATGAAGGTACATGACTAAGGTTAATACATGACTAATGATCATTCTTTAGATAACTATGAATTTATTGAAGAAATATTTTCGAGTGAAGATAAGAATAAAAATATTCCAGATTTAATTTTGGCGGAAAAAGAAGGGGAAGCTTTCATAATAAAATATTGGGACAGAAGCATCACCAACGATGAGCAAATACTTGAAAGCATTTGGCAACATGAACTACGGCAACTACAAAGACTAAAAGGATATCCTGGAGTAGGAGATTATATAGTAAATCCAGTTGAATCAAGGAAAACCAACAAGGGTTTTTATCTTGTCCTTAATTCAGATGGGAGAGTACCATCATCTTATTTACTTAAAAGAAAGATCTTATCTCTTCCCAGGAATAGTCACTGGTTAACTCGTTTAAAAGACCCTACTGTAAGAATAAGGTTCTGGAAAAATATTTGCAGGGTTACTAATGCAATTGGCTTACTTCATGCGCAAGGGTTATTACATCGTCATTTAGATGAAAATTCGATTCTAACATATGATTACGAATCAGATGACTTCAATGATTTTCAATTGACTGGCTTTGAGTGGTCAATAAGAATGCCAACCCTTACCACTGCAAAATTGAAACCAGTGGGTGATAAAGGGAAGATAACAACTTTTGTTTCAGATTGGATTGACTTAGGAATTTTGATAGCGTCTTTTTTGAAACTAGACTTAACTATCGTCAAAAATCTCAATTACAACGCAGAATACTTTTCATCTAATCATGGTTTAACAATAAGTGAAATAGGAATCATTCGGAGTTTATTGAGTATTCAACCAATAAAGCAGAACGCCATAAAGGAACTTTTAAGTGAAAAAGAAATATTACAATCAGTAGAGAAAATAATTAACGAATTGACAGAGTTTTATAAAAAGACAAAAAGCATACACGGTTTAGCATTAAATACAAAATTCGAACAATCGGATAATCAAAAAGAAAAAAAAGATTTATTTTACTGCATTATGACAGTGTTTTATAAAAAAAATCAAATAACAATATCAAGAGACAATCATGATATAATTAAAAAAATAGTCTCTGAAGATTTATCCGATACGCCAATACTATTTCTTTATAATGAAAACAATCGGCATGAATTAATTTTAAAAGGAAAGGAAATATGCTATGTTCTTTCAAATTTCCAAACTGATTCCCGAAGCAATGAAAGAACATGGGCTATTGGCTATTCACAGTATGGATATTTAGATCTGCCGAATAGGTTTTATAATAAAGAAAACTTCATCGAAATAGAGAGCAATAATATATCCTGCTTTACTTTACATGAAGCTAGAAAATTCTTATTAAGTAATGATGAATCGTTGAACTTAATGCCATGGGATCTTTTATTCAAAGAAATAGGTCGAAGCACTAGCAAGAAAAATTTAGAACATGTTCAATTATTAGAGGGTTTAACTGCAGTCCATATTGCTAACATTGCATATGCAAAGGCAGAGATCTTTCCAGTTGAAAGGCTCGCTGAGGAAAGTGATCCAGATAATGTTGGTGCATGGATAATAAAATTTGTCCCCAGGCATGATGAAGCTGCAGAAGAATTATCCAAATCATTGGGTATTGAGTCCCCCTCCATAAGACTAGAGAAGATAATTAACAGTAATGAAAATAATGACAAACTTTCTTGGAGCCTAGTTAATAACAATGACTTTAGTAAAGTTGATGATGAAATCCTTTTAGAATTTTATGGCTATGAAAATGATTTAGATAAACAAGACGTATATAGCTTTACAGCAAAAAAAATGCTCCCGAATTGGAAAAATTTATTCATAGTGCCAGACTCACTCGAAGGAACATTGCGACAAATAACAAGACATGCTAATACACTAGATAAACTTGAAAATCATGTTGAATTGATGAATGTAATTACATCGCCTCAGTCTCACCTAATTGTCAGTGATGAGGATGTTAGAGAAAGTGATATATTACATTCTTTAGATGAATCAAAAAAGCTAGTTTTTTCTAAAGTTTTATCTACATTGCCAATTAACCTAGTACAAGGACCGCCTGGTGTTGGTAAAACGCATTTAGTTAAAGCACTATCACAATATATTTTTAGGGAGGAGCCAAACAGCAGAATACTTTTCACTGCTCAAAATCATGCAACAGTTCAACACCTTTACCATGAAGTTGTTAAAGACTTAATTACTGATGAAGAAAACATTAATGCACCAATAATTGTCAGATGTAATAAAACACAAGGAGAAGATAATACTATTTTAAATAGTGCCGATGAAACAGGATTAGAATATTTAAGTAAATTTATTGGCAGCGATATGTTCCAAAAATCCAATAATAACGATTTGAAAAAAAACATTATTGGCTTACTTAAATCCACGCCAGCAAAGAGATATCCTTTTATCAATCAACTAATAAAATCCGCAAGCTTAATTTTTGCTACAACTAACTCAGAATATGTTGAGAGGATGATTAAAGCAAGATCTCAATTTGATTGGTCAATTATGGAGGAAAGCGGCAAGGTAACAGGCATAGAGCTAATTAGTCCTTTATTATTATCTTACAGAAGATTAATGATTGGAGATCATCATCAATTACCCCCCTATAGATCTATTGAACTAAAAAATATATTAACAAACAATAAAAAACTAACAAAAACATTTGAAGAAGTAGATAGCATAAATAATTACAGATTCAAGAATGAACTAATTCGAAATGGTCATTTTTCCGCAATTGATGAGGACCAGGCTAAAGAAATTGGGTTGCGCGCAACAAGATATGTTAATCTTTTTGAATCTCTAGTTCTATCAGACGAAAAAGAAGACTTTAATTATGAGCAACTTTTTGGTAAACAAAGCATACGTAAAAATAAACTTTCCTCAATGCTGTCAGTTCAGCATCGAATGCACCCATTTATCGCAGAAATAATTTCAAATGTTTTCTATAAAGGAAAGCTAACGACAGATAAGGATAAGGAAAAAAAATACCTAAATGAAAACTTCGACTCCTTAATAAAATTAAATGAAAAATCTTTTTTGAAAAACACACCTCCTATAGTCTGGTTAAATCAACCAGATGTACAAAAAGTCAAAGGTAGCCGTGAAGGGGAACATAAACCGATATGGTCAAATAGAAGTGAATGTGATGCCGTAATATCTATCTTAAAAGATTTGGACAAACATTCAGAACCTAATAAAAAAATTAAACTTGCTGTACTTTCACCATATTCAAAGCAGGTTTCACTTATTTCTAACCGTATTGAAGTTGAAAAGAAAAGAAAAAATCTAAATTCATTAGTGCAATTTTATTCCCCACCCGATGATCACGATAGCTATTGTCTAACAGTCGATTCTTTTCAAGGAGGGGAGGCAGATATAGTAATAATTTCATTAGTCAGAAATAACGGCAAGAGCACTATTAAAAGCTCATTAGGATTTTTATCAGACCAGCGCCGTATTAATGTTTTATTAAGTCGTGCTAAACATAAGCTAATAATTATTGGCTCATATGACCTTTTAAAATCTTGGTCTGATAGGATTGAAAAAGAAAGTTTAGATGAATACGGTTTTATAGCATCTCTAACAAAGAAACTGGATTTGTCATTAATGGAAGGTAAGCTTACATCAATTCATATTAAAAAAACTGAAAGTAGAGGAAGTAAAAATGGAAAATAAAAACATATATGTCAAAGTTCCATTTCATTTTGGGATACATAAATTCAAAATATTCAAGGGCCATAGATGGGGAGCTATTGACCATTTCTTGCTACTTGAAATTAGCAATAGACCATATCCAATAGCAGAATTGTCTCAACAATCTAATCTTCCACAAAGATTAGTAATTGAAATAGTGATGCCGTTTATGAAATTGGGTTGGATAGAGTTGGTCGAAATAGATGCAATTTATCATTTTAGAATTACTGAAGCTGGGACAGAAGTTGCAAGCCTTGTAGAACTACCGTATGAAAGAGAACCAATGGAATCCACAAGAAAATTTCTAATTGATCCTAAAACTGCCAAGTGCTATCGAGTGAATGCTCGTAATCAAAACTATCAAATTTATTATCGCCCAAGAGCAGATGAATTACTTAGAAACAAAGGCAATGTTGCAACTGAATTGAAGATAAAAAACCCAAAGTTTAGCCCATTTCTATCGGATATATTCAATTGCGTTGAAGACAATGATGAGGAGGTTGTTGGATATGAAGATAGAGTCAATGACAAACCATATTATCAGAATATGACCTTTGCTATAGCTCAAGTTGATGAAGCTGATAATATAACAGGAGTGCCATCAGACATATCAAAAGAATTAATTGATGATATTATAGCCGCAGCCAATGCTAAAAGAAATGAAAATAAAGATGATGCGGCTTCGCTAAACAATGCTTCAAAAATCACTAAGTTCGTTACCGAATCGTATGAGTTTAAGCATGAAGAGCATTTAATTCATGAAAGTGAAGTTGAAATTATATCTGGTGCAGAAGAACACCGTAATCACTTATTTGAAATGATTGATAATGCTTTAAGCAGGATTATCATTCATTCAACTTTTATACAGTTAAAAAATTTCAAAACGATTTTTGATAGATTAGTTTTATCTGTTCAACGAGGAATACAGGTTGATATTTTATGGGGGCAAGAAGAACCAGATGATCAGAGAAGCATAGGAAGTTACAATCAATTTCTAGAAGGTCTTGAAATTTACAGAGAGGAAATAGTTAAACTTGGTTTAACATCACTTTTCACAATACATTCAGACCCAACAGGCTCACATACTAAAATGATTGTTTGTGACAACATTAATAATGGGTATTGCGCAACAATTGGATCATGTAATTGGCTAGCAAGCGGATTCAATAGATATGAGTGTTCCGTTTTTATAATGAATAACGCTCTGGTCATAGAAATACTTGATATATTAAGCATTATATCAAAAGGTAAATCCAGAGTATCGAATTATCTGAGTAAATCTATTTCTTCCATATCGTATGAACTAAAAAGATCATTTCAAAATACTGTGCAGGAGTTATTTGTTGACAGGAATGTCAGGATAAAAATTATAAATAAAAATGAGCATCATCAATACGTTTTAGATGCACGAGATAAAGCTAATAAATCAATTTTTATTGCAAGCCATCGTATAAGTAACAATGCAGAAAGACCCATTTTAACCCCGCTTATAAGTTCAATGAAATCTAATGGTGCATTAGATATTCATATGTATTATTCATCTCTTAGTGGAGGAATAAGTGCACAGCAACTTTCGGAAGTCAGTGATTCACTCACGGATAATGGCATCTTTTTATTGAAAAAGAAAGATCCTATCTCACATGCGAAGATTCTATCTTGGGATGATGATAACATCTTAATTACAAGTTTAAATTGGCTATCAGCTTCTGCAGATGGTAACCCGTATGATGAAATGGGTGTATTCATAGAGAAAAAAAATATATTTTCAACTGTATCCAAAAACTTCCCTTAATAGCTAAATCGTCAGCATTTCTTCTAAGAAATGCTGGCGCATCTTACTTATTGATATATCGAATAGAATCATTATTAGCTTAAACTTCAATTACATTTGAAGAAAAAGTTCAATAGTTCATTTAAATTAAATTCATAGGAAAATACACCATGAAAAACAATGAGTTAATAAAATACTTTACCTTTTCAATGATAATGTCATTTGTTATTATAATATTCCTGATCATCATTCAGATCCAAATAGGTAGTCAATATTATACATTGTTGCTTTTAATTCCACCTTTACCTGCTATCTTTTTTTTCTGGAAGTATGTTCAGATGAAAGAAAAAGTACAACGTGACATTATTAAATCTTTAAATGATGGGGTTTTGTATATGGTTAGTGGGTGTGTAGCTCTTTTTGGACTTATAAAAACACTGCCATATAATTCATTTGATATCTTTGATATCTTATTTAAAAATAACATTGCATATATAGCCTTATGTTTCTATTCAATATTGGTTTTTATAAAAGCCTATGTTGCGATTTGCGAAGCAAAAGAGAACATCAGTAATTACAAAAATAACTAATCATTGCCTTTTCTTTTGGCACTAGGGCTTAGCATCATCAGAATTGGGATGATAAAAATTGAGAGCATAATATTAAACGTCAATATTTTATTTGATGTACTCGCAAGATAATACTCCGAGAGAGTAAACCTCGGATTGTTACATAAATACAGTACTGATACTATATCAATTACTACGTAAAACCAAAACAACACTTTGCAAGTGTGTTTTGCAGATAGTTTTGGTTTCAAAAACACCTCCTAAATAAGTTACACACTCAATGTTTATCACCTATTTACATATTGTCAACTCCCTTGTTATTTTTATTTAATTAAGCAAGGGCTAACTCAGCGAAGCTGAGTTGCCTTGCTTTTCGCCTTGCAGTTGAAAAGAACTGCTTAGAAGAGATCACAACCTTTGAAATTCACTGTCCTTTACAAATAGCAAACCTATAAGCTGCATGCAAATCATGAAAATAATTGCAGAGGTATGTTAAATTCTTTTGTAAATCAGGAAGAACATCAGTATCAATATCGAATGATTGTATAAGCATATCATTCTCATCATAAAGCAGCATCGCTTTCACATACGAGGTTGGTTTCTTTTGCATTCTCTCTTGTATTTTATCTATGTCTAAAGCTTTTACTCTTGATTTTTTTTCATCCTGCTTATTATCTCCTCCCTTAGGATACCTAAAAAAGGTACTTTTTGAGTCGATTCCATTTATTAAATTTATTTTTCTATCAATTCCCTCCTCAATTAGCCAATCAGTATCATTAGGGAATTTATCTATAAAACCCTGATGTAGCCCAATGAAGTAGTAATAAAGCTCGCCAATATTATGTAAGTCTGTCAATAACTTCTGCTTTTTGTTTATTTGAATAAAAGGTTTTTCCATGCTGCCATTATTGAAAAAGGGGATATCAAATTTCCTATGAAGGATATATATTAATGATTTCAAGTATAATTCTAAAGCATGCCTTTTTAAAAAATTTATTGGCATTAACAAATCCTTTGAAGAATCACTCTCCATTAATTCATCAGCAGATTCTTTAAATTGATCTGCTGTCATGCCGAATCCATGATCATAATGCATATGTAAAGGCATCATTAAATACATACGTTCTCCTAAATGAATAAATCATTCTCTATTGACTTTAAGATTATATGCGCTAAATGTTAACTTAGCATATTAATTCTATGGAAAGGAGTTCCTATGAATAAGTTTTACCGCCCTCCCCTTGCAGAAAATCTACGTATTCATTGTGTCAGCGTCAGACTCAATAACTCAGAGCTAAATATTTTGGATCAAGAGCGTAAGCATCACGCTAAGGGCGAGTGGCTTCGCATGTGCCTTTTGAAGACCCAACCTTCTATCGTTCCTGAGATAAACAGAGCGGCATGGAAAATGTTTGGCGAGATAAATCACAGGCTCAATGAGATTGTTAACCACCTTAACTCAAAGCAGTCGTGTACCCCTCTTACTAAGACAGAATTGTTCGTAGTAAAGCGGCAAATCAGTGAGCTTCGCTCTCGCCTACTTACTGCTGATCTATGGAGTATCCCCTCTAATGAAGGGCATGCAGAAGATCAAGCGAGGTAAGAGCTTCGCAGGAGTTGTTCTATACGCGTTGAAACCTGGAACACATCATAAAACTGATCCCGTAGTCATAGGGGGGAACCTGCTGGGAGATTCAGCAGCTGAGTTGATAACTGAGTTCAACGCTTCTGCTTCACTTCGTTCAGACGCGGCGAAACCGGTGTGGCATAACTCGCTTCGCCTGCCACAGGGTGAATCCCTCACAGCGAAGCAGTGGGTTGTGTTTGCCGACGACTATATGACACGTATGGGATTCAGTGACACTCACCTACGTTGTTATGTCCTACATGACGATGAGGCCGGTCAGCACATTCATATCATTGCCAGTAGAGTAGACCTCATCAACGTAGGGAAGCTCTACCTGGGAAGGAATGAAAACCTAATCAGCACGCGAGTAATTCAGGAGCTTGAACTGACTCATGGCCAGACCAGAACCAAAGGTCCCTCTCCTTCACATAGCACTTCCCCTGTCAGAGCGCGCAAGAAGCTATCTCGTGGCGAGCAACAGAAGGAGAAGCGTGAAGGTCATCCAACTCCTAAAACGTTCCTGCAGAACACTATCGATGAGCTTCTTATAGCTGCCAATGATATTCCTCGCTTCATTGAAGCACTTCGCGAGCACGGCATAACGCCAGTTCCGAATATTGCCACTTCTGGCCGCATGAATGGTTTCTCATTCGAATACTCCGGTATAGCTTTCAAAGCTTCGCAACTGGGAAAGACGTACTCATGGGCCAACCTTCAGGAGAAGCTTCACTACGAACCTGAACGTGACAATCCTCTGCTCTTTGATTTGAAAGCTACGGCTATGGGAGGTAATGAGACGAGTGATCCAAAGATAGAAGCTACTAATGTAGTAATCATACCGTCATTACCAGTTGCTTTAGAATCCGAAAGTACGCCTCCTCCTGTGTATGAACATAGAGTTGAAGCGCCAGAGGCAACTGAAGCGCAGACACTGCTCGACATGACGCGTATGCCAAGCGAGCAAACCAGAAGTGCTGACTTCTTTATGACAAGGGTATTGAAATGGCTGCTGAGCATTCCTTACCTGGCCGCTTTCATAAACCTGCTCAAAAAGGCAGGTAAGACGTTTCTCCACGAAAAATCCTCATTTTCGACAATTCATAAAGTCCTCTCAGCTGAGCCTGAGTTATCTGAGCCACTAGTCAGCAGCGAAATACTGACTGAACGCACAGCAGTGCCCTTTCGATAACCGCCTGCCTCAACACAACTTTCAAGCCTAAGTCCTTATTTGAACAAATAATTGATCGTTTTTACAGATCGATAAATCATATACGATAGTCAATACCTATCAAAACAGGATCATCGATCGGTACAAGTGATTTGCTTAAGTTTTGAACTCGTTCAAAAATGCGTCGTAAAAGCAGTTACCAATCAGCTAGTTATGAGTCCCATAACGTCAAAGGTATATAAAATGGACACAGCGGCTTTGAATAGTCAGAAAGTACGTAAACCTTCTTTCTTTCGTTCTATCAGGTTATGGATTGTTGTATTGGTGATTGTCTGGATAGTGACTGATTCAAACCCCAGGGACACTGCAGGGTTCCTGTTCATGTGGACATTACCTGCCTTCTTCTTACTCCTCACCGCATATGTGTCATACACACATAAAAGAGCTAACGCCTCGACGATTGATCTGTTGAACGTCAACAATAGCGGGATCTGGAGTCATGAATTCCAGGACAGTAAAATGACCATTGATACCAACCGAGAGCTGCTGACACTGGAAGCTGGCAAGCGCAAAAAAGCTTACAAGTTCAATGAGGTTAAAGGCTGGAGATACCACCTGGCTAATGGAGGGGAAATCGTAGCTCTTGATTTAGTCGGTATGGCGGGGGCTAAAGGTCACAACAACCTTACTCGCCTTAAAAACTTCGAGAACTCAGGGTTCTTCATCCAGGTGAGAGACATTGAATTACCGGAGTGGCAAATCAAATTTCACCCCCGTAAAGGCCGTTTCCACCATGAACGCGGGATCCGCGATACAGAAATGCAGTTGAAACAATGGTGCGAAATTTTCGACCAGACACTCAACACACCCACGACAAAACAATGATTATCAATATCTAATAAGGGATTAAGAAATGAATAAAATTTCAGCAATTGCAGTTGTTTTTTTGGCAGCATTACTCACAGGTTGCGATAGCGAACCTTCATCTGCAGAGATTCAAAAGGCTATGCAAGACAACATTGATCACACAAACCAGCAAGCCAGACAACGGTTCGGTGAGAACAGCAAAGACATGCTCACGACTCTGAACAAAGCTGAGAAGGTTTCCTGTAAGGAGTCAGAGGCAAAAGGTACATACCTATGCAAAGTGGATACTGACATAACACTACCACTCATGGGCGAGAAGCAAACTGTTGCTGAATTCAAATTCACGAAAAATAATGGGAACTGGAAAGTGTCACCTTAATTAAATCCAAAAAATGCTGAATGAGGCTACATAGTTTGAGTTAAGTAGCCATCATTATCTTTTTTCTAATGACCTAAAATCTCCTGCATCCCCCTACCTCATCTTAAAGATACATAATACTCAACAATGTGGCCCTAGCACTCATACTAAACTTTAGTTCCAGCAGAAAACCGATATCTTTTGCCTAAATCATTAGGTTTATTTACAATACATGGCAAGATTGGTTTAGGTATCAGTGGAGAAATAAGTTTATTTAGCTAAGTACTTGTTTCATTTGATAAAATCAAATACTACAGAATGTGGAATTCGAAGGGATACCTGGCCATTCAAGTTATGAATGTAATGCAGAGAAATCTGTAAAATTTTGAAATTAGATAGATACTTATGTTTATGATTTTCTTATCAAATAATGTTAAAGATAACAATAAGTTGCATGACGTAGCTTAACATTAAAAAATAGAGAGAACACAATGTCTACTAGTAAAGCTTTCACAGCATTCCTCAATAATATTAAAGTTGTTAATTCTGGTCAAATCAACAAAAGATTTGGACGAATAACTCGTCAACTTAATAACTTTTTTTATGATTTAGACTCCAAAAACTCTAACTCCCTACAGGTCGGATCTTATGGTAGATATACAGGCATAAAGGATATTTCAGACCTTGATATGCTATTTATTCTGCCTAATGAATGCTGGGACACATACAAAGAAAATCAATCGTATCTACTTCAAAGGGTTAAAGATAAGTTAAAAGAAAATTTCAAATCAACAAATATCAGAGGTGATGGGCAAGTTGTTGTCATTAGTTTTGGCAACCAAGATTTTGAAGTCTGCCCTGTGTTCCAAAAAGAAGATGGCACTTTCAAATACCCAGACACAAACAATGGTGGCAAATGGAAAAAATGTAATCCAAGAGATGAAATCGAGTCTTTCCGGGAATTAAACGCCACACGAAAGGGGCATTTGAGGAGACTTGCTAAGATGATGAGAGTCTGGAGGACACATAATGAAATTGAAATGAGCGGATTTTTAGTAGATACATTGTGTTATAATTTTTTTCTAGAAAATGATGACTATGATGATAAAAGCTATCGCAGCTATGATGAGTTGATTAGAGACTTTTTCCGCTTCCTTGAAGATGAAGGAGAGAGAGAGTTTTATTATGCCTTTGGTAGTAATTCCAAAATACCCGTAAAAGCACAATTTTATAAAAAGGTAAGAAAATCAAGAGAAGCATCCGAAAATGCAGTTGATGAAGAAAGCTTCAATGCAAAAATGAAGGAGTGGAAGAAAATATTCGGTCGTAAGTTCCCTAACAGTGATTTCTCAAAAGAGCCAGCGTCAACTTCTGAAATGCATATTGAAAACCTTTATGAGGTTAAAGAGAAATATCAAATAACTATCGATTGCAAATTAAAAGATGAAAATTTATTTGAAAAAATGCTTTCTAAAATAATAGGAAACTCTGAGAAAATAAATAAAAATGTCCAGTTAGAATTTTATTTAGAAGAATCTAATGTACCACACCCCTTTGTCCTTAAGTGGAAAGTAAAAAACTCGGGAAGTGAGGCACTAAAAAGGAACTGCATTCGTGGTCAGATTATTAATGATGATGGTAGCCATAAAATTCTCGAGAGGGCAGATTTTACAGGTGAGCATTATGTTGAATGCTATGCAATATATCAAAATGAGGTAGTGGCGAGAGATAGGATTCAGGTTCCAATTGATATAAAAAATGCATAAGGAGGACATGATGATTGATAAATACGAATACTTAGAAGCTCAAATAAGAGAGTGTTTCGGCAGAGTGGTTTATACTCATAAAACTCATGAGAAACTAGCTGAAATATTTCTTGATAGACTTAACTTATTCAAAAATGCACAGATAATTTTATTGACAATATCCACCGGTTCTTTTCTAACTTCTATTTTTGGAAACTCAAAGTGGGGTGCTATTGTAGGCTCTTTAATTTCAGCCATTCTTCTATTCATAAATACATACCTTAAAAATTATGATCTTGGCTCATTAACTCAGAAGCATAAACAAGCAGCTAATGAAATTTGGTGCGTCAGAGAAAAGTATTTATCTTTACTTACTGATATTAAGATAAAAGATAAAAGCATCGACGATTTACAAAAAGTGAGAGATGAACTTTTGGCAGAGTTATCTTCTATATATTCAAAAGCGCCTCCAACTAACAGTAAAGCATACACGCTTGCTAGTCGGGCTTTAAAGGAACTTGAAGAAATGACTTTTAATGATAGTGAAATAAATGCTTTCCTACCAGAGTCCCTTAAGAAAAAACAAAAAACTTAAATCAACCAAGGTCTAGTTATCATTTCCTCGGGTCACTTGGTAACTAAGCCTAAAAAACAATTATTCAAGATTAATTATTGGCAATATGAATTAAATTCTCCTTTTTTTTCTCTTTCTTCTGGCAGCAACAACCTGATTCAGGAGTACAGCTTTCTCATATTTTACCCTTTCCTCACGATAAATATTTTCCGCCTCTTCTTCATTATCAATGGCATAATGAATCATAAAGCGAAAGAAAAACGTAATCTCATGTTCATAGCCAAGGTGCTGAATGATTCTTGGAGAACTTGATTTTAGAGCGTTTGATAGCATAGATATGATAGTAAAACGATCAGCGAGATCTGTTTTAGATT
>Ga0308162_1001697_pt1 | contig 16515 bp, 14 predicted proteins | sample PhySR2_FD_201370 | JGI IMG/M metagenome (GOLD analysis project Ga0308162, IMG submission 201370) | Phyllosphere microbial communities from UC Gill Tract Community Farm, Albany, California, United States - DLSLS.R2 | ecosystem: Host-associated > Plants > Phyllosphere > Unclassified | place: USA... | reverse complement strand
ACTGGGTGATTGTGCGGGAAAACTCAGAAGGCGAATATTCCGGTAATGGTGGGCGCGCGCATCGTGGTTTGCCGGAAGAAGTCGGCACCGAAGTGGCGATCTTCACCCGCGTTGGCGTGACGCGCATTATGCGTTATGCCTTCAAACTGGCGCAGTCGCGTCCACGCAAGCTGCTGACGGTGGTGACCAAATCCAACGCCCAGCGTCACGGCATGGTGATGTGGGATGAGATTGCCGCTGAAGTGGCGCAGGAGTTTCCGGATGTGCAGTGGGACAAAATGCTGGTGGATGCGATGACGCATCGCATGACGCTGCATCCGCAGAGCCTCGATACCATTGTCGCCACTAACCTGCATGCCGATATTTTGTCGGATCTGGCCGGCGCGCTGGCGGGCAGTTTGGGCGTAGCGCCCACCGCCAATATCGATCCTGAACGTCGCTTCCCGTCGATGTTCGAACCGATTCACGGCTCGGCGTTTGATATCACCGGCAAAGGCATCGCCAATCCGATCGCCACGTTCTGGACGGCGGTGCAGATGCTGGAGCATCTCGGCGAACGCGACGCAGCGGCGCTGATTATGCAAGGTATTGAATATGTCTGCGCCCAGGGCATTTTGACACCGGATGTCGGCGGCACGGCGAATACCGCTGAGGTAACGCGTGCGGTGGTGGAGTTTATTGAGGCGAAAGCTACCGTGGCAGAAGCCATCTGATTTTATCCAGTGCGCATCCTGTCATCGCACATTGCTTAGCGGCGCGATTTATCGCGCAATGAATTGCGCCGCTACGACTCATGCATTCTGTGATTTTGATTTGCACCTGCTGCGCTTTTCATTAAAAGTCTTTGCATCCTTCTGTTTTCGCAGGACCTCGCATGATCGACTCAGGCAGAGAAGCCAGACCGAATTCCCATCGCACCCTGCTGTTAGCGTTGTTGGTCGCCGTAACCTTCTTTATGGAAAACCTCGATGCCACGGTGATCACCACCGCGATTCCGCAGATGGCGCGCGACTTCGCCTCCAGCCCGGTAGCGCTGAACATTGGCGTCAGCGCCTATTTACTGGCGGTGGCGGTGTTCATTCCGATGAGCGGCTGGCTGGCGGAGCGCTTTGGCGCGCGCACGATATTTGCCAGCGCCATTCTGATTTTCACCCTCGCCTCGATCCTTTGCGGCTTGAGCGACACGCTGCCGACGTTCACGCTGAGCCGCATTCTGCAAGGGATTGGCGGCGCGATGATGGTGCCGGTCGGTCGCATGGTAGTGCTGCGCGTCACTAAGAAAAAGGAGATGGTGAAAACCATCGCCTTTATTACCTGGCCGGGTTTGATTGCGCCGGTGCTCGGCCCGCCGCTGGGCGGTTTGATTGTCACCTACGGGCATTGGCCGTGGATTTTCTGGCTCAATATCCCGCTCGGCATCCTCGCCATTATCGCCACCGCTTATCTGGTGCCGCAGTTTAAAAGCGAACAGCGGCGGCCGTTTGATGTGCGCGGCTTTGTGCTTACCGCCACCGCCTGCACCTCATTAATTATCGCGCTGGAAGCGCTGGGACAGATGCATCTCAGTTTTGGCATTCCGTTGCTGCTGCTGGGCATGCTGTGCAGCTGGCTGGCGTATCGCCACAGCTTCCGCGATGCGCAGCCGCTGCTGCCGTTTAGCGCGATGAAAATTGCCACCTTCCGTAATGCGGTGATTGGCGGCTCGTTGTTCCGCGCCTCGATCAACGCGGTGCCCTATTTGCTGCCGTTGCTGTTTCAGCTTGGCTTTGGCTGGAGCGCGGCGCAGGCCGGTGCGATGGTGCTGTGGGTATTTGCCGGAAACCTGGCGATGAAGCCAGCGACAACCTGGTTGATGAAGCGCTGGGGCTTTCGTCGCGTGCTGATGTTCAATGGCATGATCAGCCTTGCAGCGATGCTCGGCTGCTTGCTGCTCAATCCGTCGCTGGGCTACTTCGCGATTGCCGCGATTCTGTTTGTTGGCGGGCTGTCGCGCTCGCTGCAGTTCAGCTGCTACAACAGCCTGGGCTTCGCCGATGTGCCGCAAAACAAGATGAGCGATGCCTCGGTGGTGTTCAGCATCTTCTTCCAGTTCAGCATGAGCGCGGGTATTGCGCTGGCGGCGCTGTTCCTGCGCGCATCCATGTTGTGGCAGGAGCATAGCGAAATTGCGCAAAGCGATATTCATATCGCCTTCGCCGGTGTGGCGCTGTTGGTGCTGCTGTCGCTGTTTGACGTAATGCGACTGGAGAAAAACGCCGGTGCGCAGGTGCTGGTAAAATAATCCCAACGCACTATTTATGGTTAAAAAGCAGAAATAGTGCGCTTCGCTTAAAATAATCCCTTTTTTATTAGCATTTATATTTATTAAACCCCTTTTAAGATTATGGCTAATGATCTGGTCGCCACTCTCTGTTTGAGAAATAAATAAAAGCATCAGGAATGTTAATTTATTTCATCACGTTGGAAGAGAAAAAAGTTATAAGCGCAGCGGTCAATTATTTTCTCTCACCCATTAATCGCGAAGCTTTAATTATCTTTTTTGCCAAATCAAATTATTTTAAGTATGTAAAATAACTTAACGATTTCAACCATCTTAGGATAATTCCTAATTGCAATTGGTTGTACGTTTGGCTTTTAGGGCTAACCTTAAGTAGCAAATGAAATATGCGTTATCCCCTTTATCTGAGGTATTCATTATGACAACACCACGTGGCGGTTCTGGCAATTTTGCCATGGACCCGGAAAGAGCCCGCGAAGCGGGTAAAAAAGGCGGCCAATTAAGCGGCGGCAATTTTCGTAATAATCCAGAGCGTGCGATTGAAGCGGGACGAAAAGGCGGTAAAAAAAGCCGTCGAGTCGTCGATAAATCTCCCGCATAACGGCCGGTAATTCGGCAACAGCCGCAATCTCCTTTTATTTATTTGTCAGGAAAATATTATGAGCCACAACAGCGAAGAGCACTTTCTCGATTGGGTAAAAGATGCCCATGCCATGGAAAAACAGGCTGAAAGCATGCTGGAAAAATGGCCTCGCGCCTTGAACACTATCCCGACCTTAAACTGCGTATCGAACAGCATATTGTTGAGACCCGTGAACATCAGACGCTGGTGCAGAGCGTGATCGATCGCTACTCCACTTCTCAATCGGTATTGAAAGACCTCGCCGGCAAAATCTCTGCTTTCGGTCAGTCGATTGGCGGCGTGATGGTGGAAGATGAAGTGGTGAAAGGCGCGATCAGCGGCCACGTGTTTGAGCACCTTGAGATTGCCAGTTACACCTCACTGATTGCGGCGGCGCAGCATCTCAACGATCACGAAAGTGCCGATATCTTCTCGCGCATCCGCGAGCAGGAAATCGCCATGGCCGACTGGACCTTGACGCATTTGCCGGACGTGACCGAACAGTATTTGGTTCGCTCCGCTACGCCAGGCGTGGAAGCTAAGAAGTAGCTCCCGCACGATTCTTCCATTTTTCGCAACAATGACTTCGCTAACCCGGCTATTCTGCCGCTAAATTGTCTGTGCGAACCTTATGGCAAGGCTCGGGATTATCCCGAGCAACACCTAAGGAACCGCAACATGAAACTCTATCACTTCCCGCTTTCTGGTCATGCTCACCGCGCACGTCTGTTCCTGTCGCTGCTGGATTTACCGCATGAAGTCATCGATGTTGATCTCAAATCTGGCGAAAACAAAACGCCGGAATTCCTCGCCATGAATCCGTTTGGTCAGGTGCCGGTGCTGGAAGATGACGGCGTGTTTATTGCCGATTCCAACGCCATTCTGGTCTATCTGGCGAAGAAAAGCGGTCGCAGCGAATGGTTGCCGGAAGATGCGCAGGGCGCGGCGGCGGTACAGCGCTGGCTCACCGTGGCAGCCGGTGATATCGCCTTTGGTCCAGCCGCGGCGCGTTTGATTACCGTGTTTGGCCGCCCGTTCAATCCTGAAGAGGTGATTGCCCGCGCGCATCTGGTGCTGTCACGCATTGAGCAGCATCTTGAAGGCCGTGAATGGCTGGTTGGCGATCGCCCGACTATTGCCGACGTTGCGCAGTACAGCTATATCGTGGGTGCGCCAGAAGGCAATGTCGATCTCTCCGGCTATCCGGCGGTGAACGCGCTGTTGCGTCGCATCGAAGCGCTGCCGGGCTTTGTGCCCTTCCCTCAAACTGCGGCTGGCCTGCGCAGCATCGCCTGAGTCCACCATCATGAGCAAGAAACTACCGGTTTGGCATCAGGGTGAAATTGCGCTTCAGCAACAGGCGGGTGTGGCGGAGCGCATGGCGGACGTCGGCCAGCGCGTGATCCGCGATCACATGCCCGATCAACACCGCGACTTCTACGCGCAGCTGCCGTTTATTGTGGCGGGCAGCGTGGATGCGCACGGCGATGCGTGGGCCACGCTGCTGGAAGGCCAACCCGGTTTTATCTTCTCGCCGAATGCCACCACGCTGGATATCGAGGCGCGTCCGCATCAAGGCGATCCCGCGGCGGCGGGCATGCAGGATGGCGCGCCGATTGGGCTGCTCGGCATCGAACTGCATACGCGGCGACGTAACCGCATGAACGGCGTGCTGCAGGCGATTGGCGGTGGTTTTCGCGTGCAGGTGGAGCAGAGTTTTGGCAACTGCCCGCGCTATATCCAGCTGCGTGACTTTCACTTTGCACATCCTCCCGCTGGACCTTATCGCGGTGAGGTGGAAACCCTGAGCGCGCTGGATGATGCCGCGCGCGCCAGCATCGGCGCGGCGGATACCTTCTACGTCGCCACCTATGCCGAACGCCAGGTTGATGCCTCGCATCGCGGCGGCAAACCGGGTTTCGTGCGCGTGAGCGAAAGTGGTCTGCTGACCATTCCCGACTTCAACGGCAATCTGTTTTTCTCCACGCTGGGCAACATTCACCATAATGGCAAAGCGGGATTGCTGTTTGTTGATTACGCCAGCGGCGACACGCTGCAACTGAGCGGCGATGCCGAAGTGATTCTCGACTCGCCCGAGATCGCCGCTTTTCAGGGTGCCGAGCGGCTGTGGACGTTTCGTGCGCGCCGTATCGTGCGTCGTCGTGCCGCCCTCGCCTTGCGCTGGTTAACGCCGCCGGATGGCGTCGCACCCAGTTCGCTGATGACCGGCGACTGGCAAGCCGCCGACGAACGCCTGCGTGCAGCGGATCTGGCTTCGCGCTGGCGTCCGTTCAAGGTGATTAAGGTGGTGGATGAAAGCGCCACGATCCGCTCGTTTCATTTAGTGCCGGATGATGGCGCGGGTCTGTTGCCGCATCTGGCCGGTCAACATCTGCCGATTCGCCTGCAGTTGCCCGGTACGGATAAGCCGCTGATGCGCGCCTACACGCTTTCGGTCGCGCCATCGGAGAATTTTTACCGCATCAGCGTCAAGCGCGATGGCGCGGTTTCGCGTTACCTGCACGATCATCTCCACACCGGAGATACGCTGGAAGCGCGTGCGCCGGCGGGTGATTTTACTCTCGACGCCAGCGAACCGCGTCCGGCGGTGCTGCTTGCCGCTGGCGTGGGCATCACGCCGATGCTGGCGATGCTGCGACATCTGATATACGAAGGAGTGCGCAAACAGCGCCTGCGCCCTACGTTTCTGTTCCAGTCGGCGCGCAGCAAAGCCGAGCGCCCTTTTGTGCGCGAACTCGACCAGTTGCTGGCGGCGGCGCACGGCGCGGTGAAACTGGTGCGCGTGCTAAGCCAGACGGCGGATGCAGAACCGGATGTTGATTACGATTTTGCCGGCCGCATCGATATGGCGCTGCTCTCGCGGGTGCTGCCGTTTAACGATTACGACTTCTATCTGTGCGGTCCGCCGCAATTTACCCAGGCGCTGTACGACGGGCTGCGCGCCTTGAATATCGCCGACGATCGCATTCACGCCGAAGCCTTTGGGCCATCGTCGCTGCAGCGCACCAACGATATTGTTAAAGAAGCAAAACCGCTGTTGCCGATAGCAACCCAATCGGTGCCGGTGAAGTTCATGGATTCACTGAAAGAGGCGCGTTGGACGCCGGATACCGGTTCGCTGCTTGAGCTGGCTGAAGCGCGTGGCCTGAGCCCAGCGTACAGCTGTCGCGCCGGACATTGCGGCAGCTGTAAAACCAAACTGCTGCAAGGCGCGGTGACTTACCCAACGCCACCGAGCGCGCAAGTGGCGGATGATGAAGTGCTGATCTGCTGCGCGCGGCCGGCGCAGCAGGAGGATGAGGTGCAGGCGATTCAGCTGGCGCTGTGAGATTTATCACGCTTTGTTTTTGTAGATCTCAGGCCGGGTAATCGTCCACGCGTAATTCGGCTGGTTAACCGGTTGATAGCCAAACTTTTCATACAGCCACGGCGCCGTGCTGGTGAACAGCGTAATTCTGCGCAGCCGCGCAAAAACCGGATGCGCATGAATACACGCCATCAACCAGCGTGCCAGGCCGTTTCCCTGATACGCGTCGAGCACGTAAACATCGCACAGATAAGCGAAGGTGGCGTAATCCGTGATGAGCCGCGCAAAACCAATTTGTTCGCCCTGATGGTAAAGACCAAAGTTAAGGCTGTTTTGTACCGAAGCATAAACCGTCTCTTCATCAATGCCTGCTGCCCATGTCGAAGTGGTGAGATAACGGTGTATGGCGGCGAGGTCCAGTTTGTTTTCATCCGTGCTGATCAAATAACCCTCTTTGTTCCACTCTTCTATGACGAACTCACTCATCTCTGCGGCCTACGATATTTTGGTTGGGGTGTAAGAGAATTTATGAAGGATGGTTGTGGGCGACAAGCGATTCTTTACTCGCATCGCCAGCGGCATCAATTACCCTGGCTTGCTGGTGATTATTGCTTTGGGTGCAGGTATCGGAATGGCGACGAATTTTATGACGCAGGCTTGGGTCAGGCGCAAGGAATTGATGCTTGTATGAAGAGAGTTGAAACCCAGAAAAGCAAAAACCCAGCCATAAGCTGGGTTTTCAGAATGTTGGTGCCCGGACGCGGAATCGAACCACGGACACGGGGATTTTCAATCCCCTGCTCTACCGACTGAGCTATCCGGGCAACGGGGCGCATTAAACCCTACTCGCGCGGCACCGTCAAACGCTTTTCGGCAAAAATCAGCTGACTGATGCCTTTTACAGCAACCTCCAGACCAACCGGTAAAAATTCATTCGCCTATCGCTGGCATAGGTGAATTTTTAGTCGCTTGTGCCGATAACCTTGCTGACATCCGATACCAATAATAAGGTCCACCATGTTCAGCACTATTACATCAGGAATACTGTCACGCCTTGCGTGGCAAAAACGCGGTCACAGCAAGGCAACGCTCAGTTCATTACAAGATGCCATTGCCATGGTCGAATTCACCCCAGAAGGGAAGATCCTTACCGCCAACGAGCTGTTTCTCGAGCGCATGGGCTACACGCTCAAAGAGATTGTTGGTCAGCATCACAGCATGTTCTGCACCACAGATATGCTTAACTCGCCGCAATACCGCGACTTCTGGCGACGCCTGAATCGCGGCGAAGGCTTCAGCGATAAATTCCTGCGCGTGGCGAAACACAGCCGTCCTATCTGGCTGGAGGCGAATTACGTGCCGGTGCAGGATCGCAGCGGCCGCGTGATTAAAATCGTCAAGCTGGCGAGCGATATCACCGCGCGCATCATGGACGCGCAAGAGCAGCGCGCCATGACCACTGCGATTGAGCGTTCGATGGCGGTGATTGCCTTCAATCTCAAGGGCGAAGTGTTGATGACCAACGACAACTTCCTGAAAACCATGGGCTATAACGCGTCAGAAGTGATCGGCGTGCATCACAGCCAGTTCTGCCCGCCGGAGATGCGCAACAGCGACGAATATCGCCGCTTCTGGCACAAGCTGAATCAGGGCGAATTTATCTCCGGCCAGTTCCAGCGCGTGAATAAACGCGGCCAAACGGTGTGGCTGCGCGCCACTTACAATCCGGTGTTTAACGAAACCGGCGAGCTGTACAAAGTGGTGAAGTTCGCTACCGATGTCACCGCGCAGGTGGAGAAGAATCAGCAAGAGCGCGACGCCGCGCAGCAGGCGTATCAAACCGCGCTGCAAACCAGCGAAAGCACGCGCCTTGGCGCCACGGTGATTGAGAACAGCGTGCAGACCATGAATGATCTGGCGGGCGAGCTACACGGCATTTCTGGTGATATCAACGATCTGAGTCAGTCGTCGGATCGCATTGGCGCCATTGTTGAGAGTATTCGTCGGATTGCCGATCAAACTAACCTGCTGGCGCTGAACGCCGCGGTGGAAGCGGCGCGTGCCGGTCAGCATGGTCGCAGCTTTGCCGTGGTGGCCAATGAAGTGCGCACGCTGGCGGCCAACATCAACCGCGCCACCACCGAAATTGAGAACATGGTGCAGCAGAACCATACGCTGGCGGAGAAAGCGCTGAAAGGTATCGCCTCCAACCTGAAACGCGCCGATCAGGGTGTGGGGTTGGCGAAAGAAGCCGGCGGCATGATGGCGGATATTCGTGACAGTTCCAGCGAAGTCGTACGCGCGATTGGGCATGTTACCGCGACATTGCGAGAGGAGTGATGCGATGCAGGTCGCAATGCACCGCGACCCCACAAACTATGCGGCATGACAATAATCTGCCAAGGCCGCATAGTTTACTGCGCCGCCGTCGCCACCGGCGGCGGTGAGGCTTCCGGCATAAAGATGTGGTCGAGAATATTACGCATCAGCGGTGCCGCCGTGACGCCTTCGTTGCCGCCGTTTTCCAGAATCAACGCCACCGCCACTTTGGGATCGTTAAACGGCGCAAATGCGGTGTAGAAGATGTGGTCACGCAGGCGCATCGGCGTCATTTTGGCGTTATACACCTGATTCTGTTTCAGGCTGAATACCTGCGAGGTGCCCGATTTCGCCGCAATGCCGTACGGCGCGGTGTGAAAGTATTTGTAGCCGGTGCCGTTCGGCGCATTCGCCATACCGAACATGGCGTGGCGCACCAGCGACCAATACGGCGATTTAGCATCGCCAATCTGCGGCTGCGGTAGTTTTGCCTGGTAGAGCTGCACCTCCTTGCCGCGTTGTGATTTCTCCAGCAGATGGGGATTGATCACACGCCCGTTGTTGATAAGCGCCACCATCGCTTTCACCATCTGAATCGGCGTCGCCACCCAATAACCTTGCCCAATGCCCACTGAAACGGTATCGCCCTGATACCACACGTGTTTGTGCACCTTCTGCTTCCATTCGCGGCTCGGCAGCAATCCAGCGTACTCTTCGTTAAGATCGATGCCGGTCGATTTGCCGTAGCCAAACTGGCTCAGCATGGTGTGGATGCGATCAATGCCCATCATAAACGCCACCTGATAGAAGAAGCTGTCCGCCGACTCTTCGATGGCTTTAGTGACGTCCAGCATGCCGTGACCGGTTTTTTTCCAGTCGCGATATTTACGATCGGTGCCCGGCAGCGTCCAGGTCGGCGCGCCAAATAGGGTAAAGCTCGGCGTGATGACTTTGGTCAGCAGCGCCGACATCGCCATATAAGGCTTCACGGTGGACGCCGGTGGATACAAGCCTTGCGTAACGCGGTTGATCAGCGGCAGGTCTTTATCCTGCAGCAGGGCTTTATAGGCTTTGTAGCTGATGCCTTTGACGAACGGATTGGGATCGTAGCTCGGCGCGGAAACCATCGCTAACACGCTGCCGTCGTGCGGATCTTCAATCAGCGCCGCCGCACGTTGCCCGGCTAGCTGGCTCTCGACGTACTGCTGCAGATGCAGATCGAGCGTCAGCGTGATGTTCTGACCGGCCACCGGCGGCACCTCTTTTAGCACGCGCACGATGCGGCCGTGGTTATCCACTTCCACTTCCTGATAGCCGGTTTTGCCGTGCAGCAGCGATTCATAATAGCCTTCAATGCCCTGCTTACCGATGTTGTGGTCAGCCGCGTAGTTCTCGCCAACGCCTTCTGCGTTCAGGCGTTTGTAGTCGTTATCGTTGATTTTCGAAACATAGCCAAGTACGTGCGCCAGGTCGGCACCGTAAGGATATTCACGGTCCTGATAGGTATCGACGGTGACGCCGCTAAAGCGGAATTGATTGACGGCGAAGCGCGCGACTTCTTCGTCAGTCAGTTCCGCTTTCAGTTCAACCGGCTTGTAGCGGCTGTTCTGTTTGAGTTCATGCTCGAAGGTTTCAATCTCTTCCGGCGTAAGATCGACAATCGGCGTCAGCTCTTTCAGCGTTTCCTGCATATTGTCGATTTTGTACGGTGTGATGTGAATGTCATACCAGCTGACGTTGCGCACCAGCGGAATGCCGTTGCGATCGAAGATCAATCCACGCGTGGGCGCGATGGGGATCATTTTGATGTCGTTTTCGTTGGAACGCGTCTGGTAATAGCTGTGCTGATCGACCTGCAGGCGATACAGGTTGATGCCTAAAATGGTAAAGCAGATGACAACCAGGGCAAAAGCGACAATCGCACGGCGGGCAAACAGCTTTTCTTCTGCTTCGAAATTACGGAAATTCATCAGGTGGGCTTAGTCTCTTTGTTATCACGCTAATGATAAGCAGAGATTGTTTCAGAGCCAGCACGAAGATGCACAAGCCTGGGTAAAAGTGTGTCAGATGTTTACGGGATGGTGCGGTCTGGTGCTTTCACCCCGGCTCTCTCCCACGGGGAGAGGGAGACGCTGCCATATGTGAGCTCGATCAATCCCCTCTCCCGCTTGCGGGAGAGGGTTAGGGTGAGGGAAAAAATCAATCGCCCAGCAGCACTGACTCCAGCGCGATCTTAATCATATCGTTAAAGGTGGTCTGACGCTCAGCCGCCGTGGTCTGCTCGTGGGTGCGGATGTGGTCCGACACGGTACAGATGGTCAGCGCTTTCGCACCAAACTCTGCTGCCACGCCGTAAATACCCGCCGCTTCCATCTCCACACCCAGAATGCCGTACTTCTCCATCACGTCGAACATCTGCGGATCTGGCGTATAGAACAGATCGGCGGAGAAGATGTTACCCACGCGCGCATCAACGCCCAGCGCTTTCGCGGCATCAACGGCGTTACGCACCATGTCGAAGTCAGCAATCGCCGCGAAGTCGTGATCCTTGAAGCGCATGCGGTTCACTTTGGAATCGGTGCAGGCACCCATACCAATCACCACGTCACGCAGTTTCACGTCTGCGCGCACTGCGCCGCAAGAACCAACACGGATAATCTTCTTCACGCCGAAATCGGTGATCAGCTCTTTGGTGTAGATCGAGCAGGATGGAATGCCCATGCCGTGACCCATCACCGAAATCTTGCGGCCTTTATAAGTCCCGGTGTAACCCAGCATGCCGCGCACGTTGTTCACTTCCACCACATCTTCGAGGAAGGTTTCCGCAATGTGCTTTGCGCGCAGCGGATCGCCTGGCATCAGCACGACGTCCGCGAAATCACCCATTTCTGCATTAATATGAGGCGTTGCCATGGTTATTTTCCTTATTAAATTTGGGGCGCTGTTTTACAGCATGCTCTTGCCGTAGTCCATGCTGGACAGGCCAAAATATTTTGCGATGGTCTGGCCGATATCCGCGAAGGTATCGCGGTATCCCAGCGATCCTGGCTTCACATTCGGGCCGTAGATCAGAATCGGAATGTGCTCACGCGTGTGCTCGGTGCCTTTCCAGCTTGGATCGCAGCCGTGATCGGCGGTGAGGATCAGAATGTCGCCCTCTTTCACCAATTCCATCAGCTCTGGCAAACGACGATCGAACAACTCCAGTCCGCCCGCATAACCGGCGATATCGCGACGATGTCCCCACGTTGAGTCAAAATCAACGAAGTTAGTGAACACAATCGAAGTATCTGGCGCTTTCTTCATCTGCTCGATGGTAGCGTTGAACAGCGCGTCTAAGCCGGTGGCTTTGACTTTCTGCGTGATGCCCTGCTCGGCGTAGATATCGGCAATTTTACCCACCGAAATCACTTCACCGCCCTTCTCATCAACCAGTTTTTTCAGCATGGTCGCTGAAGGCGGCTCCACCGCCAGATCATGACGGTTGCCGGTACGCTCGAAGTTACCCGCTTTGTCGCCCACGAACGGACGCGCAATCACGCGACCGATGTTGTAGCCACCATTGGTCAGCTCCTCACGGGCGATTTCACACAGTTCGTACAGGCGATCAAGGCCAAAGGTCTCTTCATGGCAGGCAATCTGGAAAACCGAATCCGCCGAGGTGTAGAAAATCGGCTTGCCGGTTTTCATGTGCTCTTCGCCGAGCTGGTCGAGGATCACCGTGCCCGATGAGTGACAATTACCGAGATATCCCGGTAGATCGGCACGTTTCACCAGAGTATCCAGCAGCGCCTGCGGGAAGCTGTTCTCTTTATCGCTGAAGTAGCCCCAATCAAACAGCACCGGCACGCCAGCGATTTCCCAGTGGCCCGACGGCGTATCTTTACCGGACGACAATTCGCTGGCGTAAGCATACGCACCGATGATTTCCGCGTTGGGATCGAGGCCTGGCGGGAAACGACCGGTAGAGAGCTCAGCCGCTTTGCCGAGGCCCAGTTTGGTCAGGTTAGGTAAGTGCAGCGGGCCTTCGCGACCTTCATTGGCGCGGCCTTCGAAACAGGCTTCGGCGATATGGCCGAGCGTGTCCGATCCTTCATCACCGAATTTATCGGCGTCTTTGCTGGAGCCGATCCCGAAGGAGTCGAGAACCATAATAAAAGCACGTTTCATGCAAGTCTCCTGCGCAATGCGCGATGACAAGTCAAAAAAAAGCGATCAGATCAGTATACCCGAACGGCCGCTGCCTGGCACGAAGAAGCGCCAGTTATTCGCTAATGCGACGATAAACTACCGGCGTGATCGCTGGCGCAGTGTCGCTCAGCGTGATGGCTGCTTTAACGGCGGCGGCGGCCTGCTGCCACTGCGCTTCCGACGCGGCGTGGATAATTGCCAGCGGACGCTGCGCGTCAATCTGCGTGCCGAGCGTGGTCACGTCGCTCAAGCCCACGCTGTAATCAATGCTGTCGCTGGCGCGCTGGCGCCCCCCGCCGAGCGCAACCACCGCCATGCCGAGCGCACGCGTATCCATTGCGCTGACGATACCGGCGCCATCGGCGTATACCGCTTTGCTCAGCGTTGGCGCGGGCAGATAGCTGTCCATGCGCTCGATGAAATCTACCGGACCCTTTTGCGCCGCCACCATGCGGGCAAATACTTCAGCGGCTTTGCCGTTATCCAGCACCTGCTGCAGCTTTTGGCGCGCATCGGCGTCATTCTCAGCTAGTTTGCCGGAGATCAGCATTTCCGCGCACAGCGCCATCGTCACTTCCAGCAGGCGCGGATTGCGCGCCTCGCCGGTCAGGAACTGCACCGCTTCACGCACTTCCAGCGCATTACCGGCGGTAGAAGCCAGCACCTGATTCATGTCGGTGAGCAGCGCGGTAGTTTTACAACCTGCGCCATTGGCGACGCCAACAATCGCCTGTGCCAGATTTTCTGAGGCTTCGAAGGTCGGCATAAAGGCGCCGGAGCCCACTTTCACGTCCATCACCAGCGCATCCAATCCTTCCGCCAGTTTTTTGGCGAGGATCGACGCGGTGATCAGCGGAATGGAGTCCACGGTGGCGGTGATATCGCGCGTGGCGTAAAAACGTTTGTCGGCCGGCGCCAGCGAGTTGGTCTGGCCAATAATCGCGATGCCGACGTCTTTAATGATCTGGCGGAAACGATCATCGCTCGGGAAGATATCAAAGCCCGGAATCGCTTCCAGTTTATCCAGCGTGCCGCCGGTGTGGCCGAGGCCGCGCCCGGAGATCATCGGCACATAACCGCCGCACGCCGCTACCATTGGGCCGAGCATCAGCGAAGTGACATCGCCAACGCCGCCGGTGGAGTGTTTATCAACAATCGGGCCGTTGAGATTCAGCGATTTCCAGTTCAGCACCGTGCCGGAGTCGCGCATCGCCATAGTCAGCGCCACGCGCTCGTCGAGCGTCATATCATGGAAATAGATGGTCATCGCCAATGCGGCAATTTGACCTTCCGAAACGCTGTTGTCGCGCACGCCGTTGATGAAGAAGCGAATCTCCGCTTCACTCAGCGCCTGGCCGTCGCGTTTTTTACGAATAATTTCTTGTGGCAGGAACACGGTTGCCTCCCTGAAGGGATAGAAATTGAAATGATACGGCAGCTTGCACCTGCCGTAGCGGCGCGATTTATCGCGCGATGTTAAGTCGGGGCTGAAGCGTAAAAACCAGCGCGATAAATCGCGCCGCTACGAATCGCAGAACCATCAGCGAAAGAGATTAATAACCGGCTTTGCTGGTCGCGGTTTCGTGGCCCAGCGTATTCAGCAGGCTTGCCAGCAGGCTGGAGGCACCGAAGCGGAAATGACGCGCATCCGCCCAGCCTTCACCCAGAATGTCGTCCGCCAGTTGCAGATAGAGCGCCGCGTCTTCCGCAGTGCGCACGCCGCCCGCCGGTTTGAAACCAACCTGCTGCTTCACGCCTTTGTCGCGGATCACTTGCATCATGATCGCCGCCACTTCTGGCGTCGCGTTGACCGGCACTTTACCGGTGGAGGTTTTGATGAAATCGGCACCCGCATCGATAGCGATTTCCGAAGCGGCACGAATCAGCGCTTCGTCTTTCAGCTCGCCGCTTTCGATGATCACTTTCAGCAGCACGTTCGCCGCCGCGCAGGCTTCTTTACAGGCTTTCACCAGCTCGAAACCGATATCACGGTTACCGGCTATCAGCGCACGATACGGGAACACCACATCCACTTCGTCAGCGCCGTAGGCGATGGCCGCGCGAGTTTCGGCCAGCGCGATCTCAACGTCATCGTTGCCGTGCGGGAAGTTGGTGACGGTGGCGATGCGGATTTCCGGCGTGCCCTGCTCGCGCAGCGCTTTACGCGCTGCCGGGATGAAACGCGGATAGATGCAGATGGCAGCGGTGTTACCGGCTGGGGATTTCGCCTGACGGCACAGCGCGATCACCTTCTCGTCGGTGTCGTCTTCGTTCAGGGTGGTTAAATCCATCAGTTGCAATGCGCGCTGTGCTGCTGCTTTCAGGTCGGTCATGATGCTCTCCAAAATTCAGATCGGCGGGCACAACCCACCGGGGAATGTGATAATTCTAACAACTACCGTGACAATGAATTGCGCTTCACGTCACACGAAAAAGAAAACCTGTCATTTAAATACAATCATTTAGTGATGATTATCACAAATAATTGCTAACCAAGCGGGAATGCGCCGTGATGGCCATTGTTATTATTATCACAAAAATGGACGCAAAAGTGTACTCTCAGCTTTATCAATGTAGCTAATCAGGCGTAAGGCAGCGTAAATGCAGAATCTGTCGGGTGAGAATCAGGCAGGCAAGGCGAACAGCTGCTGGCTGTTATGCCACAGCGCATCGGCGATCGCTTCAGGGGATTCGCTGCGTAACTGACACAGCACGTCAAACACGTTGCGCGCCCGCTCCGGACGATTGGGCTGGCCCTGAAAACCGTGCAGCGGCATATCGGGCGCGTCGGTTTCCAGTAATAACGCCTTGAGCGGCAGGTTGGCGATGGTGTTGCGGGTTTTACTGGCGCGTTCATAGGTGATGGTGCCGCCAACGCCAATGGCATAGCCAAGCTGAATAAAGCGCTCCGCCTGCTGCTGGCTACCCGCAAAACCGTGTACCACGCCGCGACGTGGCAGATCGTGACGACGTAAATGCAGCGCTAATTGATCGTGGGTGCGGCGCGAGTGCAAAATCACTGGCAGATCGTGCTGCTTCGCCAGCTTGAGCTGCTTATCGAGCAGCCGCGTCTGTTTGGCAAATTGCGCATCGTCCATATAAAGATCGAGGCCGATCTCGCCGATCGCCACACGCTTGCTATCCGGCTTTTTCAGCCAGCGCGCTAATTCATCAAGGTGCGCATCTTCCTGATGCTCAGCAATATTGATTGGATGCAGACCCAGCGCGGCATATAGCGCCGGATGCTGCTGCGCCAGTTGCGTCACAAGCGCGAAACGGCTGGCATCCACGCTCGGTACAATGATGCGTTCCACGCCGGCTTGCGCAGCGCGTGCAATGCTGGCGTGCGCATCATCAACGAACGGCGGGAAATCGAAGTGGCAATGCGTGTCGATAAACCTCATGCCAGCGAGCCTTTATCAAAATCGGCATCGTTTTCCGCCAGCGCGGGCGTAATCAGCGGGCGATTGTCAGGCGCATTCGCCACCGCTGCCGGCGGCGTAACCGTGGTTGAACGCACCAGCGGCTCAGCATCACTCAACCATTGACCAAGCGTGGCGAGGAAATAGCGCCCGCTGCGGCGGCCTAAATGGTAATCCTGATTCAGCGATGACAAGCGGCTGCCAAGCGCCATGCTCGCCAGCGGTTTTGGCGGACAGATTTCGATGATGCGCAGATTATCCGGCGGCTGCTCGATGAACTGCTGAATCTCGCGATAGCTCTCTTCATGCTGATGCAGGATGTTGATCATCGGCTGCAATGCGCTGTCGGACAAAA
>Ga0308162_1001693_pt1 | contig 16539 bp, 16 predicted proteins | sample PhySR2_FD_201370 | JGI IMG/M metagenome (GOLD analysis project Ga0308162, IMG submission 201370) | Phyllosphere microbial communities from UC Gill Tract Community Farm, Albany, California, United States - DLSLS.R2 | ecosystem: Host-associated > Plants > Phyllosphere > Unclassified | place: USA... | reverse complement strand
GAGTCTCGCCAGAGAGACTGAGAGGCTAATAGCGCATCGCGCGGCTTAGCGACCCTTAGAACCTGACCCAGTTGATACTGGCGTAGGAAGACGGGTATCGCATCAGATACTTGCCGCAGGGGCGCATTCGCGACGTCTCTGCCTTTTCCCTCCGTATCACGGGTCTTCGTTAACTGATAACGAGGCCAAAGTGAAACTTCTCATCCTGATTTTCTCTCATCCTCGCCGGTGGGCATCATGAGCCGCTGGTCGGTACTTGGCAGCGGTGTGGCCGGGTTGTGTGTCGCCACACTGCTTGTGGAGCGGGAAGAAAGCGTCGAAATCATTACGCAGCCTGACTGTCGTGCCGCCTCACACTGGGCGGGCGGCATGCTCGCGCCCTGGTGCGAAGCAGAAAGCGCGCCGCCGCAGGTGATCGAATGGGGCCAGCACGCTGCGGGCTGGTGGGCGCAACGCGTGGAGGGTGTGGAACAGCAGGGCACGCTGGTGGTTGCGCCACCGCGTGACAGCCGCGAACTGACACGTTTCGCCAGCATGACGCAGCAGCATCAGTGGGTCGCCCCCGGAGAGATCGAGCCGGCGCTGGAAAATCGCTTTGCCCGTGGTCTGTTTTTTGCAGCGGAGGCGCATCTTGATCCCCGCCGCGCGATGCAGCAACTGCGCGACAAACTGCAGCAGGCTGGCGTGCCCTTACACAGCGGTAAACCCACCGGCACAATCATTGACTGCCGTGGCATCCACGCTGCAGATCAGCAGCCCGCGCTGCGCGCCGTCAGGGGCGAAATGCTGATTCTCCAGACCTCCGATGTTCAGTTCTCCCGTCCTGTCCGGCTGCTGCACCCACGCTTTCCCTGCTATCTGGTGCCGCGTGCAGACGGGCACTTCATGCTGGGTGCCACGATGGTCGAAAGCCACGACAGCAGCCCGATCAGTGCCAGAGCGATGATGGAGCTGCTCAGTGCCGCTTATAGTCTGCATCCGGCGCTGGCCGAAGCGCGCATCGTGGAGAGCGGCACCGGTCTGCGCCCCGCTTATCGACAGAACCTGCCTGAAGTCCGCTATGAAAAGGGTCGTTTCTCGCTGAACGGGCTTTACCGTCACGGCTTTTTGCTGGCTCCGATTATGGCTGAAAAACTCATGCTGCAACTTACTCAGGAGATGACTCATGCGAGTTCAACTTAATGGGCACACGATTGAAACCGATGCAGACACGCTGGCAGAGCTTATGGCGGAGCAGCAGATTGACCCGCGCACCGTCGCCACCGCGCTGAACGGCGAATTTGTGCCGCGTAGCCGCTATGCCAGCCAGCCGCTTGAGGCGGGTAGCCAGCTGGAAATCCTGTCACCGATGCAGGGAGGGTAACCATGTTCTATCAATTCACTCCGCAATCTCGCTTTCTGCTCGGTACCGCCGGATATCCGTCCCCGGACATTCTGCATCAGGCGATCGACGCGTCAGGCGCAGAGATTATTACTGTCAGCCTGCGTCGTGAAGGCAGTGAAGGCGGTGCTTTCCGCTCGCTGCTGCAACAGCTTAACAAACGCATTCTGCCCAATACCGCAGGCTGCCACACGGTGAAAGAGGCGGTGACGACGGCGCAGATGGCGCGTGAACTGTTCGACACGCCGTGGATCAAGCTGGAAGTCATCGGTCATGCCGACACGCTGCAACCCGACCCCTTTGCGCTGGTTGAAGCTGCACGGATCCTCAGTGCTGACGGCTTCCAGGTCTTTCCCTACACCACCGAAGATCTGATTGTCGGCGAGAAACTACTGGAAGCGGGCTGTGAAGTGCTGATGCCCTGGGGCGCGCCGATTGGCTCCGGTCAGGGGTTGCGCAATATCGAAGGGCTACGTGCCATGCGTGCGTGGTTTAAAGATGTCCCGCTGATTATTGATGCGGGCATTGGCGCGCCCGGTCAGGCAGCTCAGGCAATGGAGATGGGCTTCGACGGCGTGCTGCTCAACACGGCGGTGGCAAAAGCGCGCGATCCGGTGCGGATGGCCGGGGCCTTCGCTGCCGCGATCCATGGCGGTCACGAAGCGTTTCAGGCGGGATTGATGGAGCAGCGCGACATGGCGTCAGCTTCCACGCCCATTTTTGGTCTGGCACAGTTTTAAGGAGCGGCGATGGAGCGTTATCAGCGACAGACTATGTTGCCGGAGATTGGCGTAGCGGGGCAGCAGCGGCTGAGCGGGGCACGTGTGCTGGTGGTGGGCGCGGGCGGGCTTAGTGCGACGCTGCTACCGTTGCTGGCTGGCGCGGGCGTCGGATTTATTCGTCTTTATGATGGCGATCGGGTTGAGTTGCACAACCTCCACCGGCAGACGCTGTTTGGCGTCGACGATGTGGGTCAGCCAAAAGCGATCTGTGCTCAGCGCGCGCTGGCGCAGCGGAATCCTGATTGCCGCGTTGAGGCGAATTCACAGTCGCTGAGTGCCAGTCATCTCCCGCTGGCACTGGAGGGAATCGATCTGGTAGTGGATGCGGCGGATAACTTCGCCATCACTTATCAGCTCTCGGACATCTGCTATCCGCGCGGCCTGCCGTTGATCTGCGCGTCGGTGTTGGGTCGCAAAGGCTATGTCGGTGGTTTCTGCGGTGGTTCGCCCGGCTATCGCGCGCTGTTCCCGCAGTTGCCTGTGGCGTCGGGTAACTGCAACACGGCTGGCGTGATGGGTCCTGCGGTGGCAACGCTGGGCGCCATGCAGGCGCAGATGGCGCTGAGCGTATTGCTGAAGCTGACGCCATCGCCGCTCGGCTGCATGATTCATTGCGACTTTGTGGCATGGCATGTGCGGCAGTTCCGTTTCGACGATGCACCCGAGCCGGACGCGCCGGGGATGCCGTTTATCGATCGGGCTATGCTGACGGAGGAGGATTGTATCGTGGAGTTGCGCAGCGTGGAGGAGGCACCGGTCAGTGTGGCCGGGCAGGTATTACGGATTCTGCCGCAGCAGATAGCGGCCTGGCAGCCGCCATTGGATCAGCGCGTGGTGCTGGTGTGCGCCAGTGGTATGCGCGCGGCCCAGGCGGCGGAGAACCTCGCCGCCCGTGGCGTTACGCGGCTGGCGCTGATGGCAGCCAATGCGCTTTAAGGTGCCGGTTTAAATCACCTCGACCAGCTGAAACGTCTCGAAGATCAGCTCCATTTCGCTGTGGAAATAGCCTTCACGCTCGAAGTAGCGCTGATGTTCCTGCCGCCAGTGGTCGAGGCTAAGATCGCCTTCACCCTCCAGCATCGCCATCTCTGGCGTCACGCGATCAAAGCGCGTCAGGAACAATCCGGTAGTGCGAATCACGCAGACGGGCCGCTTTTCTCCGTTCAGAACAATGCTGTAACCGCCAGGCTGAGGCAAGGCTTTCTGCTCCTGCCAGTTGCGTAACGAACCGCAGGTGGCCACTTTCTTTCCGGCAATAATTAGCGTCGCGAGTTCGCTGGCTAATTCCGGGGAATCACCAAATGCATCTGTAAATGCACCCGGATATTTGTCCTGTATCTGTTCAAGCGTCATTGGCATCCGCAATTCCTCAATGAATCAGGCGCATGACTGGCGTAAAAACAAGCCAGCGACGCCGTTAAGATGATGTAGCAGCAGTGTAAATGCTGCTGATTGCGGTACAGCTTACCCGGCCTGCGCATGGGAAAACAGGCTTAATTATCAGGATATTGAGATTACGTGTTTGGCAGCTCGCAAAGGAGAGAGACAGTCTGGCGCGGCCCATTGCGGCCGCGCACAAAACTAACTTATCAGAACACTTGTCCAGTGCTCAATATCATCACCGCTGCTGAGTTCAGGCTGCACCAGGCCATTAACCATAAAGGTCGGTGAAACGTGAATACCGTTCTGGCGGGCATATTTGCAGTGCCATTTAATGGCGCTCTGCAGATCAGGCTGATCAAATGCGGCACTGGCATCCACGCCGCTGTAATCTTTCAGGCGGGCCAGAATCTGATTCGGCGTGGCATCACGGTTCGGGCCGGTACAGTGATCGGTGAACTCGAATTCTTCACGATGATCGGCCACGGCCTGCATTACCTTCTTCGCCGCGTCTTTGCTTTCGCAGGCGGCGGCAAGAATGTAGCGCACAATCAGCCCGGAATAGAGGTGCCACGGCTGAGATTGCAGCCGGATCTTCACGGTGATCTTATCTTCACCTGCGTGCGCCAGTAAGGCGTCTAATTTATTGAATGTACGAACCGAAAAAGGACAGGTGGGTTCCAGAAAGACGTCGAAGATCGCCGGGCCGTGGCCCCAGACCAGTGCATCAGCATGCTGACTCATCAATTACTCCTTCAAGATAAACGGAACGGGTATTTACCCTGGCAAATCCTCTTTGCTTCAGCCAGTTAAGAATCAGTCGTAATTGTTACAAAAATCAGCAATCAGCCGCTGACCTGCGCGTAACAGGCGACAGGCAGGACCGTTTGTCGTTAAAATTATCGGCTTTGGCATTCTCAACAGCTGGCCCTGCATCACCGCTGAAGAGCCGCTATAGTTATCAGCAGAGTTAGCTCTCCTGTTTTACGAAGCCATTTCTGCTACTTCCCTGCGGCCTGTCAGCAGGAAGCCGATAAGCGTTAGAAGAGGTTAATTTTGTATACGGATCTCACCTGGAAAACACTCCATCGCATCATTAATCAGACGATCTCAGACATGCTGGATGCGCAGCAGACCATTGATGTGCTGTCACTGCGCGTCCGGCTGCATGAGCTGGCTGAACAGGAAGAGGATGAGCTCATGGTGCTTTGTTACTGGCAGGCGAGTAAAATTCTGATGCGATTACCCACAACCGTGACAGCCAGTCAGTTGATGATCGCCGCACGCCATGCTTTTCGCAGGCCGATGGATCACGATCTGCTCTGAGCTGACTGGCTGGCGGCAGCAGTGAAAATAACTCAAGCCGAAAACCGTGTGTGTGGATGATGACTTAAATACCGAGGTAAGCCGCTGCTAATCATCGCTGAGAACGTCCACTATCGTATAATTGTCCCAGCGGTCATTTGATATATTCGCATTCTGGAAAGACTATAAGAATCAGTTGTAATAAAGCGATTGACACCAGTGCTTATACTTTTACCTTCAGAGATAACACGCATCTGTCAGCACGTTATACATTTACTTACGTATAGGATGGAAAGAGCTGGAAAACCTCAACTCACCACTGTTCCGTGATGACTGAAAAAATTCAACCCAATAATAATCGACATACTAACGCGCAAGCTACAGAATTATGACGAAGCTGATTTATCGTAATTTGACATAGCTGACAGAGTACATTGATTCATCTATTAAACATCAGTACAAGAAAAGATCCATTAGTCATTGTCCGGTAAATTCTTCTTGGATAATTAACACGATGATAAGGTAGTTGTCGCACTCTAAATTATTTCTATCTATCGACATATCAAATACAGGACATGTAAGAGATCTCCAGGTTGTCTACCTCTAATTTCAGCCATAGTGCATTCTATAACCCCCTCCCATTGTTATGCCTTATTCACGCTAAAGCGCTACGGTATCAATAGCGTCATTTTTTGCAGACTAGAAAAATATAAGCTGGAATCTTAATTAAACATCTACTACGGCATAACAACGTCATAATATGGCCTCTTTATTAAATGGATTAAGGATAGCGCTATCCGGATGTGAGTAATTTTGACTTCATAAGGTAAATGTATTCTGGTTGTTCGAGAGTTGACGGTAGGACACTATGTGATGTGGATGTGTTCAAAAAAAATTCCCCTCAGTTACTGGTAGGTGAAGAAAATCCATATGACAAAAAAGATTATTAAAAACCAGAGCGCAAACCTTACATACATAAAAAATCATATCAGCAAAGCGTCATGAAACACCGGTTATTCTTCGCGATATCATATTGCAATAAAAGCCAAAGCAATGAAATTCACCCGCCTGTGATTGAACTTTTAAATAAAAACCGCCTCACGAGCCTTGAGGGGTAATTACTTTATAACAGTATAATATATCGTAAATATAGATATAAAAAGAACAAAAACCTAATTATTTGTTTTTTATGGATTTAAGTTTTAATCTGGTCTGTCTTTACTTAATCTCTCCCCATCAAATTAATAGCGCTGGGTTCACAACCAAGCACACGATATTGATAAAGCCTGTGTATAGGATACTGAAGGCCTGACTCCTAATGGATACAATATCTCTTTATGGAGAATTTATGAAAAATAAATATTCTGTTAACATTTTATCAGGGCTACTGGTTACGCTGGTCGGTTTTACTACTCATCCAGCTGTTGCTGATGGCGGAGTAGCCATTCAGGGAACCCGAGTTATTTATCCAATGGATTCTAAGCAGCAAAGCCTGTCGGTAAGCAACTCATCCCGGGAAGATGCTTACCTTGTACAATCATGGGTTGAAGATTCAACCGGTCACAAAAGCCATGACTTTATCGTCACACCGCCGCTTTACCTCAGCGAGCCTAAAAATGAGAACACTCTGCGTCTGATGCGTGTTGGCACACAGTTACCCTCTGATCGCGAATCGCTCTATTATTTCGTGAGTAAAGCCATCCCATCTTTTGATGATAAAGACGGCGCTGCTAAAAACGTTCTGCGAATTGCAGCGTCTACACGTATAAAATTATTTGTACGGCCGGCTGGACTCACTCCATCCGTAGAAAAATCGCCGGAGCTTCTTTCGGCCCACCGCGTCGGCGGTAAAGTAGAGATCATTAATCCGACGCCATATTATATTACACTGACAAATATTAAAGAAGGCAGTAAAAGTCTGAAAGACATTATGGTTTCTCCGAAGTCCAGCGTGCAGGAAAGTCTTTCTACCGATAGTGTGAATCGCCTGACGTTTCATACGATCAATGATTATGGTTCTATCACCAAAGAAATTTCCATAGTCATAAAATAATTCACCATCATAACAATTAGATCTCCATTTATTGATTGCTCGCAATCCAGCAGCAAATATTGGTTCAAATATGGCAAGTGATTTTTTGTTTATTAAATTCTACATAAAAATGGGTACGCTTAAAGAACTAAGTTTTAAGCTTTCGCCAGTTACGATATCACTGATGCTCACGTTCCCTTTTGCTGCTATTGCGGGCCGGCACTTTGATCCCGCAATGCTTTCCAGTGACGGACAGGAGGTTGCTGACCTCTCAGTGTTTGAAAAAGGAGATACACAACTCCCCGGAGAATATCATGTCGATATCTATTTAAATGGTAAAAAGGTCACCACCCGTACCTTGCGTTTTTTGTCATTGCAGGTAGTAAAAGACAATGAAAATAAAGAGTCGCAAAAAGAAAATAATCAGGCATCAACCATGGCTGATCAGCAGGAGATCCATGATAGTACTGGTCTTATCGCTTTCCTGACTAAAAAAGATTTAATCGGGATGGGTGTAAACATTGCTGGAATTGCAGAGCTATCAGATGTTCCTGATGATAAATTGATATCGCCAGGTAAATATATTCCGCAATCTTATACCGCTTTTGATTTTCAGAAAATGCGACTGGACATCAGCATTCCACAGGCTGCGCTTAAAAACCAGTCTCCTGGCTGGATAGACCAAAAATTGTGGGATGAAGGTATCAATGCCGCCTTGCTAAGTTATCAATTCAGCGGTAGTGATAATCGTGGAAATTATGGTGATAGTCGTAATCACTTTTTAAACCTGACCAGTGGATTAAACTTTGGTCCCTGGCGACTTCGTGACAATAGTACCTGGACTGAATCAGAAAACGATTATGGCCATCAGCAGCGCTGGCAGCGTCTGAACACCTATGTGCAGCGCGCTATTATTCCTTTACGCAGTGAATTTACGGCTGGGGACAGCACAACCAGCGGTGATGTATTTGATGCGTTTTCGTTTCGTGGTGCTCAGGTGGCTACAGATGACAGCATGTATCCGGATAATATGCGCGGTTTCGCGCCGGAAATTCAGGGTACTGCCAATAGTAATGCAAAAATAAGCATCAGCCAGAACGGCCATGTTATTTACCAAACATTTGTTGCGGCTGGCGCATTTAAAATTAATGATTTAAATCCTGTTTCATCCGGTGGTGACCTTGAAGTGTCAGTCACTGAAGCAGATGGTAAGACACGCGTTTTTACGGTGCCCTATTCATCAGTGCCCCTTCTTCAACGTCAGGGACACCTTCGCTATGGCATTACGGCAGGGCGTTACCGTAGTGCCAATGACCAGTACACCAGCCCTTCATTCGCACAGGGTACATTATTGTGGGGGCTGCCTCATAACATCACTGCCTATGGCGGTATGCAAATGGCGGATCGTTATCACGCGCTTGCATTGGGTGCCGGTGTAAATATGGGGCGGTGGGGTGCAATATCAGCAGATGTCACTGAGGCCAACAGTAAGCTTGCAGACGGTTCAAAACATGATGGCCAGTCGATCCGTTTTTTATATGGTCGTTCACTGATCGCTACCGGAACAACTATCCAACTTGCAGGTTACCGCTATTCGACTCAGGGCTTTCATACCCTTGAAGAAACGGCATTGAAAAACATGTCCGGGTGGATAAATGACTCTCAGAACGTTGATGCTGCAGGCCGTCCGGTTGAGCGTAACTGGAATAATTATTACAACATGTATAGCAATAAGCGTGAACGCATCCAGGCAAATCTCTCCCAGCGAATGGGACACCTGGGATCGCTCTATCTCACAGGCAGTCGTCAAACATACTGGCGTAGCTCAACAGTTAATGACTCCCTGCAGGTTGGTTTCAGCAGCAGCATTGGGCATGTCAATTACAACATGGCTTACGGCTATACGCGGGTCAGCAACCAGCCCCAGGCGGACAAAACACTCTCTTTTTCAATCTCCATTCCGTTGGATAGCTGGTCGTCGCAAAGTGATAGCAGTACACATCATCCGATCTGGGCCACCTATAGTGCTATCCGCAATAGTGATAATCAGATTGACCATCAGGTGAGCCTGAACGGAACCGCACTATCAGCAGATAACCTTAACTGGAACGTCTCGCAGGGTTATGGACAGCTGAATGGGGGTAGTGGCGATGCTGGGTTGGCATATCAGAGTTCCTACGGTAAAGCTTCTGTGGGTTATGGCTATAGCCAGAACTATCACCAAATCCGCTACGGTGCATCCGGTAGCGTACTGGTACATAAAGATGGTGTGACGCTAGGACAACCGTTGGGAGATACCAATGTACTGGTCGCAGTCAATGGAATTGCTGGTATCCCGGTGGAAAATGACAACGGGATTCGAACTGACTGGCATGGCTTTGCTGTTGTGCCCTATGCCAGCACCTATCGCGAAAACCGGATAGCACTCAATGTCGATCAGTTGGATGACCATACTGATTTAGAGGATGCGACTGTTCGTGTAGTGCCAACTAAGGGAGCGCTGGTTCGAGCTCAGTTTAAATCGCATAGCGGCATGCGCGTCCTGATGACAATTATCCACAACGGCCAGCCACTGCCATTTGGTACCCCGGTAAGCGCCATCAATGTTGATAGTAATGGCCTTACAGGCGACGAAGGGCAGGCTTATCTTTCGGGACTGCCACAGAGTGGCGAGCTGATTGCGAAATGGGGCAATGAAGCAAATCATCAGTGTACTGTTCATTACAGATTGCCAGAAAGTTCATTACATGAATCTGTTACACAGGTGCAAGAAATCTGTCGCTGAGGTTTATAAATACTTCAGTTTTAATCCAGTCCGGCAGTTAATTTCTGCCATATTCATCAAACAGGGGAAATAGTATGTCTTTATTATTAAATAAGATCGGTACTCTTAGCATTGTTGCAGCAACGCTATTCGGAATGTCTATGGGGGCACATGCAACTAATGACGCCAATTCAGCAACGGTGAATTTCGCGGGTAAGTTAATTGCCAGCACCTGTACGCCATCCTGGTCAAGCAAAAGTTCTGAAATTGACTTTGGTGAAGTTTCAGTCACAGATTTTGGCAGTAGCGTCGGATCATCTGCTAAGTCGCGCGACTTTACGCTTTCGCTGTCAGGATGTGATGAATCAATCCAAAAAGTAAAAGTTACCGCTAGTGGTACACCTGATTCTGCTTATGCAGATGCCTACAAAAATTCCGGAGATGCAACAGGGGTCGGCATTGAACTTAAAACGGGTAATGAAATCCTCAGTAATGGAGCTTCACATGAGTTTTTGGTCACCGATGCAAATACCGACATGAATTTTACTGCTGAGCTTGTCAATACAACATCGTCTGCACCTGTAAAAGGTGGTGTGGCAGGTACAGTGACGTTGAACATGGATTACGAATAATAAATGTATACTGCATGCTGCGTTACAGCAGCATGCAGTAATATTAATGGTGATTTTATCTGCAATCATTCCAGTTCATAGACAGAGAAGTGATGGAAAACTTATGGGTATCACTTATAAAATATTGGGTGCAAGCTGCATTATTATCGCTGTTCTGCTTGCGGGATTGGTAGAGGCAAACGCAGATGAGGACATCAGTTCAGCTAAGGTAAATATTGATGTCGCTATCAAAGCTAAGACCTGCACGCCAGGATGGGCAGGAAAAGGGGCGGCTGTAGATTTTGGAAAGGTGTCTCTACAGGACATACCGAATAAGGCATTCATTCTGCCGGATTCGCCAGCAAAGAAAAACTTTTCATTATTTCTGACTAATTGCGACATGACTATTTCAAAAGTAAGCGTTACAGCAAGTGGTACACTGGATCCTTCGGGTAATGCTTTTGCTAACAACGGAACCGCTACAGGGATAGCCATCGTTGTTCAGGACGCTGAAAATAACGTTCATTTAATAGAAGGTCAGCCTGCAGAATTTAATGTAGTTGATAACACCGCTGAGATGAGGTTTTCAGCCGGGCTGGTTAAGAACGGATCCGCATTATCGCCCGGCACTATTTCCAGCGTGGTGACGCTCAATATGACTTATGAGTAAAAAAATATCAGGAATTCAGCACCCTTAAATAAAAAAATCAGCGCAGTAGATATTTAAAATATTTCATTAAAAACATCAAGAATTGAAAAGTATCATTTTCGAAATGAGGCGAAAAAGCCTTTCAGCCTTCAGTTAAATTCTTGTGAAATAAGTTTGACGAATAAGCGGGCTGAGTACCTTTTATGCGTAGGTAATAACGCTAAAACCCGAACTTTTAACCATAACTTTTAGCTGGAGAACTCCATGGCAACTCACCGCAACCTCATTTTACTGCTAACACCACTCCTGATGGGCATCACCAGCAATTTCGTGGGTGCGGCTACTTTATCCTGCAACAATAACTACAGACAGGAGTCTGTACAACAAGATGCTACAGCCTCAGTGTTGTACCAGCCGGATGAAACAAAGAATGTTGTGGTAACCTGTGATGCAACGGTGAGCACCGGCGAAGCCTCTAATTTGGAAATGGTACTCGGCGCCAGCATTTCTAAAACCGAAACTATTGTAAAAGAAGAAATACCTTGTGATAAGCTACCTCATACCATCACTGAAAATTTTAAGCAGGCCTTCAGACTGTTTCCTCGTGCGTCTATGTTGCCAAACACTATCGTCAGTGGATGGTTCAAAGTAGGTCATGTAAACAAGAGTGATGATGAGACCTATAACTTTACTCTTTCAGATTCCAGACAACCAACAAGCATGACAATAGAATATGAACCCTCTGTTTCTCTTAATGGCACTATTTCCCAAAAGCTCAGCGCTCCTATAATCGATTCCATCATCGGTAATGGTACTGCTACTCTTAAACCGGGTCTGTCAGACAATACCACATATGGCGTGCTTAAGAATGGTGAAAACATACTCAACTATACACTCGATAATTCACCGGACTGGGAGCAGGATCATTGGAAGTTGATTACAGGTACGACTTACCAGATAAAAGTAGATAATACATACGTTGCTCCTGGAAGCTATACAGGTTTTGCAACACTTACAGCCAACTGTGAATGATGGATGCATTTAAAATAACCAGATTTGGATTTTTTCACAGCCAACTATAAAATCTGTCATCAATTTATTTTTAAATCTTCCGACACGTTGTAGTATTTTACGGTGAGTGTATATCGTTGTGCTACCGATATTACCGCGTCTACGAACGTCCCTCTCTGCTGGCTGATAACCGGCTGAATCGTTGCTTCTCGGTGGCGGAACCTGACCGCGTGTGGTGCGGTCATATTACCTTCATCAGGATAGGAACAGGGTGGATATATCTGGCTGTCGTGCTGGATCTGTACGCAAGAAAATTTATTGGCTGGGCGCTATCTGCAAAGGCTGACAGCCAGCTGGCACAGGATGCTTTGACGATGGCATGGCACGGACGGGGATGCATGGGAGGGATCCTGTTCCACTCAGATCAGGGAACGCAGTACAGCAGCGTATCTTACCGTTCAATGTCAGGCCGGTATCGAATAATTCGCAGCATGAGTCGCAGAGGAAACTGCTGGGATAATGCGGTGACTGAACGGTTGTTCCGGAGCCTGAAATCGGAATGGATCCCCCGCCGACGATACACGCGGAAGAGGCAGAGAAGGACGTGTCATTTTACCTGAGCAGTTACTACAACAGGATATGGCCCCACAGACATAACCGCAGACTGTCTCCGGCACAAAAAGAAAATTTACTGAAAACAGAACAGCTGGCCGTGTCCTAAATCACTGGACCACTTCACCAGTATGGCTTCAGCGCAGCTTCCTGAGGCGGGCGTTCTGCTCTTCAAGCGACTTGAGCCGCTTCACTTCGGGAACTTCCATGCCGCCAAACTTCTTACATCAGGTATAGAAGGCAGCGTCTGAAATAGCATGCTTGCGGCAGAGTTACCTGGCCGAAACCCCGGCTTAGGCCTTGCGGAAAATACTGATAATCTGTTCGTCTGAAACACGCTTCTTCATGGGTATGTTCTCATATGACTGATGAAGACTTTACTAACATCGCGGTGTATTAATCAAAGGGGAGCAGGTTAACGCCGTTGTTACCTCCCAGTCTGCGATTAGTGTAGGCATGTGAAAAGTGAGTAAGGCGGAGTTCACCGGCATCGGCAGCCGGGCGGGAAGCCAGAAAGGGTTTCAGATTCGGGTGATGTGTGAGCACAGTGCCGCAGTAAAAGTAGGCTTCTTTGGTATGGCCACTCAGGGTGATAAAAATGCCATCAGCCTGACGCCACAGAGTAATTCTGCTTCCGGCGTAGGGATTACCCTCACGTATGGGCCATGTCTGCAGGTCCCTGAAGGGCAGCGGGTGCCGTTGAATATCTCCACCGACCAGTTGCCGGTGCTGACCACCGTCTCCTCACCAAATCAGGCGGCGTCGATGGCGTTTAACACGCAATATAGACAGACAGACGGACAGGTGATGGCGGGGAAAGCGGACAGCACCGTCACCTTTAACCTGGTCTATAACTAAGTCACACGTGCATCACCTGGGTAAGCCGGGTGATGCACGCTCATGCTGATAAAAACACGTTTAGCCCCATCTCCTGCAGCAATCGTTAAAACCCGGCAACCCCAACCCACGGTTTCCCTCAATCTCTGTTAAAATTATCCCTCTGCGCCATTTTGCAGGATGCATGTTCGGGAGAAACTATGTTGTGGATTTGGAATGCCCTGATTGTTCTGGTCACCGTTATCGGTATGGAGATTACGGCTGCACTGGCGCACAAATATATTATGCATGGCTGGGGTTGGGGCTGGCATCTGTCACATCATGAACCGCATAAAGGCTGGTTTGAGGTTAACGACCTCTACGCGGTCGTCTTCGCCTGTCTGTCGATTTTACTCATCTATCTGGGCAGCACGGGCGTCTGGCCTTTGCAGTGGATCGGCGCAGGGATGACGCTCTACGGCCTGCTCTATTTTATTGTCCATGACGGTCTGGTCCATCAGCGCTGGCCATTCCGCTACGTTCCACGCCGCGGCTATCTGCGCCGACTCTATATGGCGCACCGCATGCATCATGCGGTGCGGGGCAAAGAGGATTGTGTGTCGTTTGGTTTCCTTTATGCGCCGCCACTGTCCAAACTGCAGGCGACGCTGCGGGAACGCCACGGTGTTAAACGGGGCGCTGCCAGAGGGAAGCAGGGCGCGGAGCGTGACGCGCCATCCGGGAAGTAACCGCCTGACCCGATGCCGCCACCAGCATTGCCAGTTTCTCTGGCGTGCTGGTAGACTGGCGTTTATCCCACGCCTGTGAACCTGCCTGAATCACCTTCATACCAATTTTACGATAGACCTGTTTTGCGGTCGCAATCGCCCACGCTGAGCGCAGCGGTAAACCCGGCAGGCCAGCTGATGCCGAATGGTAATAAGGCTCTGCCGTCTCCACCAGTCGACGGGCCACACGGCTGAGCGCCTGCCGATTTCGCGGGTCGGCCAGCGTCTCTCGCGTCAGCCCCTCTTCAGTCAGCCACTCTTCGGGCAGATAACAGCGTCCCGCTTCAGCATCTTCAACGATATCACGCGCTATGTTGGTCAACTGAAACGCCAGGCCGAGATCGCAGGCGCGATCCAGTGTGGTATTGTCGCGCACGCCCATAATCTGCGCCATCATCAGTCCCACCACGCCCGCGACGTGATAACAGTAGCGCAGCGTATCGTCCAGCGTCTGATAGCGCGTCTCCTGCACATCCATCGCAAATCCCGCCAGATGATCAAAGGCGTAAGCGGGCAAAATGTCATGCGCCATCGCCACCTCCTGAAAGGCCGCAAAGGCAGGCTCATGCATCTGCGAACCGGCATAGGCCTGACGCGTTTTCATCTCCAGCTGCGCCAGGCGCTGTTCGGCGGATTGCAGCGACGGGGTATCGTTGCTGAATCCCAGCACCTGATCGTCGATCACATCATCACAGTGACGGCACCAGGCGTAGAGCATAAGCACACTGCGCCGGGTTTTGGCATCAAACAACTTCGATGCCGTGGCGAAGCTTTTCGAACCCACCTCCATGGTTTCTACGGCATGATCGAGCAGTGACGGACTATTCAAGCCAGATCCTCCAGCATCAAACCGGCGGTGGCTTTGGCCGACCCAATCACGCCGGGAATACCCGCGCCCGGATGGGTGCCTGCACCGACCAGATAGAGATTATTGATATGCTTATCGCGGTTATGAGGACGGAACCAGGCGCTTTGCGTCAGGATCGGCTCCACCGAGAATGCCGAACCCTGATACGCGTTCAGCTCGTCGCGGAAATCAAACGGCGTGAAGATGCGGTGCGTCACTAGCTGGCTTCGCAGGCCCGGCATGTAGTGCTGTTCCAGATAGTCGAAGATGCGATCACGCAGACGCGGACCTTCAACGGCCCAGTCGATATCGGCGGTGCCGAGATGCGGGACGGGTGCCAGCACGTAATAACTGCCGCAGCCACTCGGCGCCAGTGATGGATCGGTCACGCAGGGCGCATGCAGATAAAGCGAGAAGTCCTCTGCCAGGGCGTCTTTATTAAAGATCTCATCAATTAACTCGCGGTAGCGCGGGCCAAAGCAGACTGTGTGGTGGGCCAACTGGTCGTGATGATGATTCAGGCCAAAATAGATCACGAATAGCGAGTTGCTCATGCGCTTGTTCTGCAGGGATTTTCCCTGTGCCATAGAGGCCGGATGCTGGCTGAGCAGCTCGCGGTAAGTGTGAACTACATCTGCGTTAGAGGCGACCGCGCGCGTCGGGAAGACCCGACCATCCTTCAGATGCACGGCGGTGATTTTATTTTCCTGCGTCTCCAGACGGGCAACGCTGGCATTCAGCTCCACTTCGCCGCCCAGATCCTCGAACAGTTTCACCATGCCCCGGACCAGTGCGCCTGTACCGCCACGCGGGAACCAGACGCCCCATTCGCGTTCCAGCGCATGAATCAGTGTATAGATTGATGAGGTAGCAAACGGATTTCCGCCCACCAGCAGCGAGTGGAAAGAGAAGGCCTGACGCAGATGCTCATCTTCAATGTAGCTCGCTACTTTGCTGTAGACGCTGCGCCACGCCTGCAGTTTTGCCAGCTGCGGTGCGGCACGCAGCATGTCGCGGAACGAGAGAAACGGCACGGTGCCGAGCTTCAGATAACCTTCTGCAAACACCGCACGGGAATAATCCAGGAAGCGACGATAGCCTTCAACGTCCCGCGGATTAAACGCGGCAATCTGCGCTTCCAGCGCGGGCTGATCGTTGTCATAACTGAACACCTTGCCGGACTCCCAGCAGAGGCGATAAAACGGCTTCACCGGCATCAGCTCGACATAGTCAGAGAGCTTTTTGCCCGCCAGGGTGAACAGCTCTTCAATGGCGCTGGGATCGGTGATGACCGTCGGACCGGCATCAAAGGTGTAGCCCTGATCCGCATAAACATATGCCCGGCCGCCAGGCTTATCACGCTGCTCCAGCAGACGGGTTGGAATACCTGACGCCTGAAGGCGAATTGCCAGAGCCAGACCACCAAAGCCTGCGCCAATTACCGTAGTTCTATTCATTGCATCGCCTGTTGACGGTGAGGAGTCATAATAGCCTGTAACGCCGCCAGTACGGGAACCGGTGGCTTGCCGCTCAGGATACGCAGCCGATCAGGCAAAGTGAG
>Ga0308162_1001684_pt1 | contig 16613 bp, 13 predicted proteins | sample PhySR2_FD_201370 | JGI IMG/M metagenome (GOLD analysis project Ga0308162, IMG submission 201370) | Phyllosphere microbial communities from UC Gill Tract Community Farm, Albany, California, United States - DLSLS.R2 | ecosystem: Host-associated > Plants > Phyllosphere > Unclassified | place: USA... | reverse complement strand
ATTTCACTTACTCGACGCCAAAGCTCTCACCGCACCCGCAGGCGTGCTGAGCTTTAGGGTTATTGAATTTAAAAATCTGATTCAGGCCTTCGCGAACGTAATCCAGTTCAGTGCCATCAACGAATGGCATCGCCTGTAGCGGCACAAACAGCGTTGCGCCGTGGAATGAGAACTGCAGATCGTCTTCGACGGGTTCTTTCACCAGATCCATGACGTAGCCAAAACCGGCGCAGCCGGATTGTTTTACGCCCAGACGCAGCCCCTTGACTTCAGGGTCCTGAGCCGCCAGATTGAGAATTTGTTGCGCTGCGGTTTCAGTCAGCGTCAGACCTTTCCAGACAAAATCGTCGGGTGAGAAAGAGTCTGTATTAACAGATGCCATGTTGATACCTCTTGAGTCCGGACCTTTTCAGGCTATCCCCCTATGGTAGTGATCTGACCAATCACTTCAACCTCTTGTTTTGCAGGGATAATCATCTTGTGCTGTTTTATTCGCTCAATTATTAAGCATAGCTGCTTCCGTTCATCCTGTGTGAACAGAGTCAGTCTCAATAAGCCAGTGATAACCTATTAATAAATCACTCTATTTGAAATAACCATTTTTGATAAAAATGCTTATTGATAGGTTACGCCTTTCTCTGATGTAAACAGATTGTTATTTCCGATTATACCGACAGGCAGGATAAATCGATAAATTTTTCTCTCCTGCAATTGCAATCGCGCCTCGAATGAATATGATAATTATTATCATTAACATTGAGGGTGACGCCATAATGCTTTCTGTCTCCGCCTGGCTGCAGCATAAAATCGACGAGTACCAGTTTTCGGTGCGTGATATCACCGTCGACTTTTATATGGCGCAGGCAAAACTCGACCGGGCCGACTGCACGATTCATCAGCTACGTCAGTTTAACGATGCCTGCCAGGATATGGCAGAAGTCTGCCAGTTGAACGGTGACGATCAGAGTTACCTGCATGCGATGGGTAAACTGCATCACCGGTTGGTGCAGGAGATGGGAAACAACGATCGCGATCGCCTGTTTCGCCTTCAGGCCTATCAACTGGCGCGATTGTCCCTGACCCGCCTCTGCCATCTACTGGCTATGGTCGGAGAGTGGAACAAAGCCGCCGTGCTGCAAAGTGACTTCGTGCGTCACGCAGGCTGGATATTCTAATCCAGTCACGACGTGACGTCGCGCACAATTTTTTTACATTAGCGTTAACAATGCCTGTAGCGGATGGCGCATGCCGTTGCCTTCCACACGCTTGACCTGGCTGCGGCATGAATAGCCGGTGGCCAGACAGCGCTGGCGCGGCAGTCGCTGAAGCTGGGGATGCCAGGAGAGCGCATAGATCCCCAGCGAGTTTTCAAGGTTCTGACTTTCGTGCCCATAAGTGCCCGCCATGCCGCAGCAACCTACATTAATGTTCTCCAGCTTTGCGCCAAAACGGGAGAAAATCGCCTGCCACTGGTTGGGCGCTGAAGGCAGCGCTGTTACCTCAGTGCAGTGTGCAAACAGATACCAGGACTCCCCGCCCGTGGCCTGTACCTCACGTTCTGCCAGGGCACGCTCTAACCATTCATGCACCAGCAATACGTTGAAGTCGCCGCGCGATTCACCCAGCGTGTGACGATACTCATCGCGATAGCAGAGCACGGTAGCCGGATCGACGCCGACCATCGGCAGTTCCAGTTTTGCGACCCGATTGAGAAAATCGGCGGTACGGGCTGCCGTGCGTGCGAAACGTTGCAGGAAGCCTTTCACGTGCTGCGCTTTACCGTTTGGCGAGAAAGGCAGCAGCACCGGGCGGTAACCCAGCTTCTCAATCAGCCTGACAAAATCGTTCACCAGCTGTGCCTCATAGAAGCTGGTAAAGGGATCCTGTACCACCAGCACACAGCTGGCGCGTTCCGTGGCTGTCAGGCCCTCCAGCTGTTCCAGCGTCATGTTCATGGCGGGATGGCCGCTGAGCTGCTGTTTCAGGTTAGGAGACGAAAGCAGCGGCAGATCGACCATGCCGATATGCGTTTTACTTAACTCTTTCACCCACGGCTGGCGCAGGAAGAAGTTGAACACTTTTGGTGCCTTCGCCATCAGAGGCGCATAACCTTCGACTGCCGCCACCAGGTGATCGCTGACCGGGCGCAGATAACGGGTGTGATAGAGCTGCAGAAAGCGCGAACGGAAAGCAGGTACGTCAATTTTAATCGGACACTGGGTGGAACAGGCTTTACAGGCCAGACAGCCGGACATCGCCTCTTTCACCTCGTGTGAAAAGTCATACTCCCCTTTGCTGGCGTGCCAGCTGTTGCGGGTACGGGCGATCAACCCGCGTAGCGACAGGCTGTTTTCCGGCAGCTGTTTTTCGAGTACCAGCGGATCAACGCCCTGCCCGGCCAGCAGCCGCAGCCACTCCCGCGTCAGCGTTGCCCGCCCTTTTGGCGAGTGAATACGGTTGCGGGTGATCTTCATGGAGGGACACATCGGGCTGCGGGCATCAAAATTGAAACATAACCCGTTGCCGTTACACTCCATCGATCCACGCCATTCATCCCGGACCGTTAACGGAATCTGCCGATCGTATGTTCCGCGCTTAACCGCATCAACCTGCATCATCTCGTCGTTGCTGTTAAAGGGCGTACAGATTTTGCCCGGATTCAGGCGGTTAAGCGGGTCAAACGCCGCTTTGATGCGACGTAACTCATTAAACAGCGTCTCACCGAAAAATGCCGGACTGTACTGGGCGCGGAACCCTTTGCCATGTTCGCCCCACAGCAGGCCGCCATAGCGCGCGGTCAGCGCCACCACTTCGTCAGAGATCTGTTTCATCATCATCTCTTGCTGCGGATCGCACATATCCAGCGCCGGACGCACGTGCAGGACGCCTGCATCGACGTGACCAAACATGCCGTAGCTCAGGCCGTGACTGTCGAGCAGCGCGCGAAACTCGACAATGTAGTCCGCCAGTTTTTCCGGCGGAACGGCGGTATCTTCGACAAACGGAATCGGCTTAGCCCGGCCTTTAGCATTTCCCAGCAGACCTACCGCTTTTTTACGCATGTTATAGATGCGCTCAATGCCCGCCAGATCGTTACAGAACTGATAGCCAATCACGCCGCCCTGCTGCTGCTGCATCAGCGCATCAAGCCGGGCACACAGTTTTTCGATCTGCTGATCGATGAGCGCGGCATTGTCACCCGCGAACTCAACGATGTTCAGACCCAGCATCTCTTTATCGGGTACGTCAGCAATCAATTCACGTACCGAGTGCCATACGATATCTTCCCGCGCCAGGTTCAGCACTTTGGAATCAACGGTCTCAACTGACAGCGCCTGCGCGTCCACCATAAAGGGCGCGTTACGCAGGGCAGAATCGAAGGAGTCATATTTAATGTTCACCAGCCGCCGCACTTTCGGCAGCGGGGTGATATCGAGACGCGCCTCAGTGACAAAGGCCAGTGTGCCCTCAGCGCCACATAGCAGACGTGTCAGGTCAAAGGTTTGCATATCGTCGCTGAAGACATGACGCAGGTCATATCCGGTCAGGAAGCGATTCAGCCTGGGAAACTTTTCCACAATGAGATCGCGGTGCTCGCGGCAGCGTGTCAGCACCTGCTGATAAATACGGCCTTCGAGGGTTGCCGTCTGTGCCAGCGTTTCAGCCAGCGCGGTGGCCATCGGCCGCGTATCAAGAATATCGCCGCCCAGCAGCACGGCGCGCAGGCCCAGTACATGGTCTGAGGTTTTGCCATAGACCAGCGATCCCTGGCCCGACGCGTCGGTATTGATCATGCCGCCCAGCGTGGCGCGGTTACTGGTGGACAATTCAGGCGAAAAGAAAAAGCCGAAAGGCTTCAGCCAGGCATTCAGCTGATCTTTGATGACGCCGGCTTCGACGCGTACCCAGCCCTCATCGGTATTGATTTCCAGGATGCGGTTCATGTAGCGCGACATGTCTACCACAATGCCCTGATTCAGCGACTGACCGTTGGTGCCGGTGCCGCCGCCGCGCGGGGTGAACACCAGGCTGGCAAAACGTGCTTCTCCAGCCACACGGGCCAGCAGCGCAACGTCCGCCGTCGAACGCGGAAAGAGCGCCGCGTCGGGCAGCAATTGATAGATGCTGTTATCGGTGGAGAGTGAAAGACGATCGGCATAGCTGGTTGCAATGTCGCCGGTAAAACCCTGCTCTTTCAGCGACTCAAGGAACGTCAGCACCAGTTGAACGAGGCCCGGTGCCTGCGAAATCTGTGGGATCATGATTGTCTGACCGAAGGTGTTGTAAACGTTTGCGTTTATACGTGAGCGATTTCTCGTTTTATCATATTTTTTCTGCGACTGCCCTTTTTTCAGAAAAGACAAAAACCTTTCTCCGCGACGCTGTTTAAACCCTGGCAAATAGATCATGATAAAAACGGGCATCCGAATGCCCTGAAATGAAGGATTAAGACGAGGTTATGAGTCAATGATGAAAAGCCAGTACCGGGATATGGATTTACCGCAAATACTCTTCACCCTGATGTTCATTCTGCTGCTGATCGTCGCCTGCTTATGGGTGGTGCAGCCGTTTATTCTGGGCTTTGCCTGGGCCAGCATGGTGGTGATTGCGACCTGGCCATTGATGCTGAAATTCCAGCGACTGTTATGGGGGCGCCGTTCGCTGGCGGTGATCGTGATGACAATGCTGCTGCTGCTGCTGTTTATCATCCCTATCGCACTGCTGGTCAGCAGCCTGATCGATAACAGTGCCCCGGTTATCGCCTGGGTTACCCAGGGTCATACAATGCCGCAGTTGCTGTGGCTCAGGGATGTGCCGATGGTCGGCAAAAAGCTTTATGTCAGTTATGACACGCTGGTAGCGAGCGGTGGTGCCGGCATCATGGCCAAAATTCAGCCCTACATTGGCCGTACTACCGGCTTTTTTGTCGCGCAGGCCGGTCATTTTGGCCGCTTTATGATCCATCTGGGCGTGATGTTGCTATTCAGTGTGCTGCTTTACTGGCGCGGCGAACAGGCTGCCCAGGGCATCCGTCACTTTGCTTTCCGCATGGCGGGACGGCGCGGTGATGCCGCCGTGCTGCTGGCAGCACAGTCCATTCGTGCCGTGGCGCTTGGCGTGGTAGTGACGGCACTGGTGCAGGGCGTGCTGGGCGGTATTGGTCTGGCGATCTCCGGCATTCCTTATGCCACGCTGTTAACGGTGCTGATGATCCTCTGCTGTCTGGTTCAGCTTGGCCCGCTGCTGGTGCTGGTCCCGGCCATTATCTATCTCTACTGGAGCGGCGATACAACCTGGGGGACCGTGCTGCTGGTCTGGAGTTGTGTGGTCGGTACAATGGATAACGTTCTGCGCCCCATGTTAATCCGGATGGGTGCCGATCTGCCGATGATCCTGATCCTCTCTGGCGTAATAGGTGGCCTGTTTGCCTTCGGCATGATTGGTTTGTTTATCGGGCCGGTAGTTCTGGCTGTTTCTTACCGTCTCGTTTCCGTCTGGGTTCATGAAGCGCCAGCGCCAGATAATGACCCGCTGGCCGTGGCGGATGCGCTGGCCGATCATGAGGGAACCCCGCCTGCCGTCTGATGCGATGCAGTAACGCGTTTCGCCAATCCCCCTTTTGAGCATTGATTAGTGCGGTTAATGATGATTAACCGCACCTACTCTCACCAATCAGATAAATTCTGTTTTCCATTAGCGATTTTTAAGAAAAAAGCCATCTTTGGCCTTTATTTGACCTTTGCGGCCTAAAAAAGATTACTTTCTGCACTGTTTCTTAAGTCAAACGGCGAAGTAAAGGTGACAAAAGATTATCGGCTTTAAACTAATAAGAGGATTCTTAAAGACGCCAGCCAGCGGTATGAATAACATGTTTCCTATGTTCGAAGTCAAGCTATTGATTTTCAGACAACCTGATTCCCCTGAGTAGCGTAAAGAATTGCTGTGTGTAGTCTTTGCCCATCCCCTGTGATGGGCTTTTTTTTTGCCTGAACCTGACCAGCTATAACAGAAAAAGGCCCGCAGTGCGGGCCTTTCATCATTTCTGCAAGCGGTGTCAGGCGGTTTTGTTTAACTGTGCCAGACTCACCCACGTTTCCACTACGGTATCCGGATTCAGCGACAGACTATCGATGCCCTCTTCCATCAGCCATGCGGCGAAATCCTGATGGTCTGACGGTCCCTGCCCACAGATTCCAACATATTTGCCCTGCTTTTTGGCTGCTTTGATGGCCATGGAAAGCAGCGCTTTCACGGCTTCGTTACGCTCGTCAAACAGCGCGGAGACGACACCGGAATCGCGGTCCAGCCCCAGCGTCAACTGCGTCATGTCATTAGAGCCGATAGAGAAGCCATCAAAGTGCTGCAGGAACTGCTCTGCCAGCAGCGCATTAGACGGGATCTCGCACATCATGATGATCTTCAGCCCGTTCTCACCGCGCTTCAGCCCCTGACGGGCCAGCTCTTCCACCACGGCCTGCGCCTGATCCACAGTACGCACAAACGGAACCATGATTTCGACGTTGGTCAGGCCCATCTCGTTGCGAACGCGTTTTACCGCTTCACACTCCAGCGCAAAGCAGTCGCGGAAGTTATCCGCCACATAGCGACCTGCACCACGGAATCCCAGCATCGGGTTTTCCTCCTGCGGCTCATAGCTTTCACCGCCAACGAGGTTGGCATATTCATTGGTTTTAAAGTCGGAAAGTCGGACAATTACGCGTTTCGGTGCAAATGCTGCACCAAGCGTGGCAATTCCCTCGGTCAGACGAGCGATGTAAAACTCCACCGGATTATCAAATCCTTTCATCATTTTACGGATCTGCTGCTGCAGTTCCGGCGTCTGCTGATCAAATTCAAGCAGCGCTTTAGGGTGGACGCCAATCATTCGGTTAATAATAAATTCCAGCCGCGCCAGGCCAACACCCTCGTTCGGCAGACAGGCAAAATCAAAAGCACGATCGGGGTTGCCCACGTTCATCATGATTTTCAGCGGCAGTTCAGGCAGTGAATCGACCTGCGAACTGGTGACGTCGAAGTCGAGCAGCTGATCATAAACGTAGCCTGTGTCGCCCTCAGCGCAGGAAACGGTAACCTGATGGCCCTCTCTTAGCCGATCGGTGGCATCGCCACAGCCCACTACCGCCGGAATACCCAGCTCACGCGCGATGATTGCCGCATGACAGGTTCGTCCGCCACGGTTAGTGACAATGGCTGACGCCTTTTTCATGATGGGTTCCCAGTCCGGGTCGGTCATGTCCGTCACCAGCACATCGCCTTTTTCAATGCGGTTCATTTCGCTGATATCGTGGATGACCTTCACCACGCCTGCGCCGATACGATGACCGATGGCTCGCCCTTCAACGACGACGCTGCCCTGACCCTGCAGCGTATAACGCTCCATTACCTGACCATTTGAGCGCACGGTTTCAGGACGCGCCTGAACAATAAACAGCTTGCCGGTATGTCCATCTTTGGCCCACTCAATATCCATCGGCCGCTGATAGTGTTGTTCAATCAGCACCGCCTGCTTCGCCAGCGCCTGCGCTTCCTCATCGTTCAGGCAGAATCGGTCGCGTTCGGCCTCAGGCACATCTTCGATGCGTACCTGTTCGCCATGCGCCTGAGAATCGGCATACACCATGCGCACCTTTTTTGAGCCCATGTTGCGGCGTACGATAGACGGACGATCGGCCGCCAGCGTTGGCTTGTGAACATAGAACTCATCCGGGTTAACAGCGCCCTGCACCACCATCTCACCCAGTCCCAGGGCGGCAGTAATGAAGACCACCTGATCAAAGCCGGACTCGGTATCAATGGTGAACATCACACCTGACGACGCCAGGTCCGAACGCACCATGCGCTGTATGCCCGCAGAGAGCGCCACGCCACGATGGTCGTAGCCCTGATGCACACGGTAAGAGATAGCACGATCGTTAAACAGTGAAGCAAAGACATGCTTGACCGCCACCATCACGGCGTCGATGCCCTGCACATTCAGGAAGGTTTCCTGCTGGCCGGCAAAGGAGGCGTCGGGCATATCTTCGGCGGTGGCAGAGGAGCGGACGGCAAACGACGCGTCAGCATCATCGGCAGACAGTTGCTGATAAGCGTCCAGAATGGCGGACTCCAGCTCCGGCAGAAACGGCGTTTCCACCACCCACTGACGAATCTGTTTACCCGCTTTTGCCAGCGCATCAACATCATCAATATTTGTCTCATCCAGCAGCGCATAAATTCGCTGGTTCAGCCCGCTTTGATCGAGGAACAGGTTAAAGGCGTACGACGTGGTCGCAAAACCATTGGGCACGGAAACGCCCAGCGACGACAGATTCGTTATCATTTCACCTAAGGAGGCGTTTTTGCCGCCTACCCGATCAACATCATGCATACCAAGCTGGTTATACCAGAGCACCAGTGGCTGTTCTTGAGTGGACATCGCGCTTATCCTTAATCAATTATCAATGAATGGACACAGAGAGTGAGCTGTTTCCAGCCTGGCATATCACCCCATCAATAACGATCTGTTGAATCGTTAAAGCAGAATTTCAGCCGCAGTTTCGGAATTGTGAGCAGATTATTTTGCTGTTGCGCAAAGTCGCTATTTTCCTCTAACTGATTGATGTGGCAGGAAATTGAAGATTTTCAGCCACTTATGCATTCTGTTTTGTTGCGCAACAGACGCAGGGCTATTTGTAGCCCGATCACGGTTGAAAAGAATTCCGGCGAATCGAAACGCCTTTTCATTTTTATTAGTGTAATGAAACTGCAGACAAATAATCCGGGCAGACATTCCAGAAATTAAAATCAGAGATGATTTATTAAGTCGCATCGCGCATGCTGATGGCTCACTCCTGGCTGAGGCAGAATTCATTATGACAACTGACAGAAGCGTTTTTTATATCTCCGATGGTACAGCGATTACAGCTGAAGTCCTGGGCCATGCGGTGCTGTCGCAGTTTCCAGTCAATATCACCAGCCTGACGTTGCCATTTGTGGAAAACGTCCAGCGGGCGCTGGCGGTTAAAGCCCAGATTAACGCACTCTATCAGCAGAGCGGCGTACGGCCGCTGGTGTTCTTCTCCATTGTCACACCCGAGGTGCGCGACATTATCGTGCAGAGTGAGGGTTTTTGTCAGGATATCGTGCAGGCGCTGGTGGCTCCTCTTCAGCAGGAACTGGGCTTATCGCCAGCGCCAGTGGCACATCGTACCCACGGACTGGACGCCAGTAATCTGGGGAAATATGACGCGCGTATTGCGGCGATCGATTACGCCCTGGCACATGATGACGGCATCTCGCTGCGCGGGCTGGAGGATGCGCAGGTGATTCTGTTAGGCGTCTCGCGCTGTGGCAAAACACCCACCAGCCTCTATCTGGCGATGCAGTTTGGTATTCGTGCCGCCAACTACCCGTTTATTGCCGACGATATGGATAATCTTAAACTGCCGCCCGCGCTGCGCGCCCACCAGAATAAACTCTTCGGGCTGACCATCGATCCGGAACGCCTGGCAGCAATACGGCAGGAGCGGGCGGAAAATACCCGTTACGCCTCAATGCGTCAGTGCCGGCTGGAAGTAGGCGAAGTGGAAGCGCTGTTCCGCACCCATCAAATCCGCTATCTCAACAGCACCAACTACTCGGTCGAAGAGATCGCTACCAAAATTCTCGACATTATGGGCCTGACACGCCGCATGTATTGAAGGGAAATCAGATCGAAGATGTAAAGCGCCGCTGCCGTGGGTTTTGATTTCATTATCAAATCACGGGTTGAATTCGCAGACTAATGGTTTATTGTGACCACCATCACTTCCCGGTATTCCACCGCTGCGAAGAACCCTTTTCGAGATACTCATGAACAAAACCGACGAACTGCGTACCGCACGCATTGGTAGTCTGATTACCCCCGCCAGCCTGGCGGCTGAACATCCTGTCTCCGCGGCGATTGCCGACAACGTCACCGCTGCCCGTAAACGTATCGCCCGTATATTGACGGGTGAAGATCCCCGCCTGCTAGTGGTGATTGGCCCCTGCTCGCTGCACGACCCGAAAGCGGCCCTGGAGTATGCTGCGCGTCTGAACGCGTTGCGCAGCCGCTATGAAGATCGGCTGGAGATTGTAATGCGTGCCTACTTCGAGAAGCCACGCACCGTTGTCGGCTGGAAAGGTTTAATCTCCGATCCGGACCTGGATGGCAGCTACGATGTGAACCGGGGCATCGGCATTGCCCGCAAGCTTCTGATTGATATCAACGCGCTGGGCCTGCCCACTGCCACGGAGTTTCTGGATATGGTGATCGGCCAGTTTATTGCCGATCTGATCAGCTGGGGCGCGATTGGCGCACGTACCACCGAAAGCCAGATCCATCGTGAAATGGCCTCGGCCCTCTCCTGCCCGGTCGGCTTTAAAAACGGCACTGATGGAAACGTGCAGATCGCGGTAGATGCAATTCGCGCCGCACGCGCGAGCCACATGTTCCTGTCGCCGGATAAACTGGGCCAGATGACTATCTATCAGACCAGTGGCAACCCGCATGGTCATGTGATCCTGCGAGGCGGCAAACAGCCAAACTATCATGCCAGTGATGTCGCCGCCGCCGCGGAGAGTCTGGGGGCATTTAATCTGCCGCAGCAGCTGGTGATCGATTTCAGTCACGGCAACTGCCTGAAGCAGCATCGTCGTCAGATGGATGTGGCGGCAGAGGTGGCAGAGCAGATTAAATCAGGATCGCGGGCCGTTGCCGGTATGATGATTGAAAGCTTCCTGGAAGAAGGCAATCAGAAAGTGGTGAGCGGCGAACCGCTGGTTTACGGCAAGTCGATTACCGATCCCTGCCTCGGCTGGCAGGAGAGCGAACAGGTGCTCGCCCTGCTGGCCGAGGCGGTTTCGCACCGCCTCTGAGTTCCGATTAGCTGGAGCAGCTGACCTCTAAGGTTTTGCCCCAGTCTGGCGGCCGCTGACGATACTCAGCGGCTGTTTCATCGCTAAAGGGTTGCTGTAACGCCTGATGCAGACGAGCCAGCGCACCCTGCTCGCCCCGCTCCGCCTCTTCAATTACCTGCTGTGCCAGATAGTTGCGCAGAATCACCGCCGGATTGGCCGCCTTCATCACAGCCTGACGCTCCGCATCGCTGACCTGCTCGTCCATCAGACGGCTGCGGTAGCGCTGATACCAGCTATCAAACGCCTCACGATCGATGAACTCGTCGCGCAGCGGTGAGCGACGTTCAGTCTGCCGGGTCTCACTCAGCAGTCTGAACGTCAGGGTGTAATCACTGTGCTCCTGCGTCATCAGCGCCAGCAGATCGGTCAGAATCTGATTGTCGCTGCTCTGTTGTGTCAGCAGGCCGAGTTTTGCCCGCATCCTTTCACCCCAGACCCGCATCAGTTCAGGTTCATAGGCGCTCAGCGCCGTTCGCAACTGCTCAGTGGTCAGCAGCCCCGACAGCGCATGTGCCAGACGATTAAGATTCCACATGCCAATCATCGGCTGATTTTCAAAGCTGTAGCGCCCCTGATAGTCGCTGTGATTACAGATAAAGTGAGGCTGATAATCATCCAGAAAACCATACGGGCCATAGTCGATAGTCAGGCCAAGGATCGACATATTGTCAGTATTCATGACGCCATGCGCAAAGCCCACGCTCTGCCACAGCGCAATCAGGCGAGCCGTGCGTAACACAATGTCGGCAAACCACTGTTGATAACGGTCCGCTTCTCCTTCCAGATGCGGCCAGTGATGGCGAATGGCGTAGTCGGCCAGTTGCTGTACTTTCTCCTGCTGCTGGCTGTAAAAGAAATGCTCGAAATGACCGAAACGCAGGTGGCTCGGTGAAATGCGCATCAGCATCGCGCCACGTTCAGTGGTTTCGCGGTAGACCGGCTCATCGCCTATCGACAGAGTGAGTGCGCGCGTGGTGGGGATGCCCAGATGGTGCAGCGCTTCCGAGGCGAGAAACTCCCGGACGCTGGAGCGAATGACGGCACGACCATCGCCCATGCGGGAATAAGGCGTCAGGCCTGCACCCTTGAGATGCCAGTCAAGTTTGCTGCCATCATCAAGACGCTGTTCACCCAGCAGGATACCGCGCCCGTCACCGAGCTGACCCGCCCAGACACCAAACTGATGGCCACTGTAGACCTGCGCCAGCGGCTGCATGCCGGGCAGCAGTGCCGCACCGTGCCACACATCGTGACCGTGACCCTCAAAAAGCGCACTATCAAGCCCCATTGAGGTTGCAAGCGGTGCGTTGTGATACAGCAGACGTCCGCCTGCCAGCGGCGTGGGGTTCAGCGCGGTATAACACCCGGAAAGCTCACGGAACCAGGTGTTGTCAAAAGAGGCCTTGCCTGAGGACATTGTTTCTCCCATGCGATACTCAGCGATACGTAGGTTAGTCCTTTAGTGTAACGCTGATGGCGGGGATTAACAGGTCAGGTCAGCCAGGATGCTGAGAAGATGGCATGCGCTCGTCGGCACAGAGCAGCGAATGCAGCGCATCAGATTTTACCACCGGGAAGAGTGAACCCTGAAACTCAGCGCCATTCAGCTGACTCACTTTTTCGAACAGCACTTCATCGTCAATGCCGCAAATAATAAGGCGGTCACAATGCGTGCGGAAATTATCAATAATGCTCTGAATAAACGGCACGAATGATGCGCGCTTTGCCAGGGAGTGAATAAACTCTTTGTCGAGACAGATGCAGCTGAATAAATTATCGTAGACCGCATTAGAGGGTGTTTTGCCCGCGCCAAAATGTGAAAGTGCTAAATTAAACTCAGCATGCAGGCTCGCCAGCAGCGGATTATTGTTGCCCAGCTTAAGTTGCGGAAACGTTTCAGTGATATTCAGGAGAATGAACGGCAGCTGTTTTATTTTGCGCATGACTAATTCACTGGCAAGCAGCGTCCGGGCCATGCCTTCATCAATACGGATAAAGGCTGACACGGAATGCGTTTCAAATAATCCGCGATTCTGCTCCAGCAATCCAATCTGGCTTTGCAGCAGGCGCAACTGCTGCGACTCGTCAAGCTGGGGAAGCAGCAGATCCTGTGGCAGGGTGATGGGCGCACTTTCATGCACAAACTGCGTAACCAGCTCGACAGCGGTCAACCGTCCGTCAACATCACAGACAGGATAAAACCAGATTTCCGACTGATAGTCGGCCGAGAGATGAATTTTCATTTTAATGCCAGAATATGCGGCGATGTTGATATCGTATAGTAATGGTCAGCTGCAGGCAATAGTGCCAAATCATTGAAGAGACGACCTTCTTTACGCTTCCATTGCCGTTTGACAACAGCCGATCACGCTTAAGCCAAATAAAGGTGATAAAACACCGGTTATTAGTGGAATTAAATCAGCCATTATTCTTTTTATTAAATCCTCACGCTAAACGTTCATTTAAAATAAAACTTTTACCCTTTGTTTTAACTCTATTTTAAATTGGACTTAAGTCTGATTTCGCAAACCTGCTGTTAAATACGGCGAGCCTGCCAGAACACTTTTCGCCAGTAGACATTGTCGAGTGAGGAGCGAATGACGCCCTGACTCGTCGAGGCGTGGATAAAAGCGTTATCGGTATCATAGATGCCCACATGCAGGCCATTTTCACCGCGTCCGGTTTTGAAAAAGACCAGATCGCCTGGCAGCAGTTCATCTTTGCTGATGCGGGTGCCAATATCGCTTTGGGCTGAGGTGGTGCGCGGCAGTTGCAGTGCAAATTTATCGCGGAAGGTCAGATAGACAAAGCCGGAGCAGTCAACACCGTTACGACTCATGCCGCCATAACGATAAGGGGTACCGCGCCAGTGACCGAGCTGATCGTTCAGTTCCGCTATCACGGTGATTGAATCGGAAAGACGACCATTAATCGGCGGAGCGTGATGACTGCATCCCGTCAGCAGCAGAACTAAAATCAGCAAACCCAGGCGCATCGCCAAATGTCCTTATCAGAAGTTGCAACCGGCATAATGTAGCGGTAAAGCCCGCCAGGTAGCAAGTATCAGGGCAGAACGGTCAGCAGCGTGCGTCCTTCAAGCTCAATCTGCCGGAATGCAATCTGGTAGAGCGGTGTCAGGCGCTGCGGCGTCAGAACCTTTGAAGGTTCGCCCTGCGCGATCACCTGCCCGCTATCCATCAGCCAGACCCTGTCTGCCTGTTGCAGGCTGTGGTTAAGATCGTGACTGCTGGCGATTACGCTGATCCCCGACGCGCACAGCGCTGCAATCAAATCGTCCACCGCTTTTTGCTGTGCGATATCCAGCGCCGTCAACGGCTCATCAAGGATCAGCAGCCGCCCGTGAGGATTGATGTGAGGATCAATCTGAGCACAGACGGCTGCCAGCCGGACGCGCTGCCATTCCCCGCCGGAGAGCCGGGTCAGTGAACGCGATAACTTATCCTGCAGCTGAAGCCGCTGCAGCAGCATGCTGAGACGGGCATCGGCCTGCGGCCCCGCCGATTTAAGATGAAGACGCAGATAGTGCCAGATCGGCATCTGACTCAGGGGTGCCTGCTGCTGTGGCAGCCAGCCGCGCACCCTGGACAGTGCCGCACCGTTCCAGTTACTTAGCAGCTGTTCATCCAGCAACACCCTGCCAGAGGCGGATTGCAGCCCCGCAATGACACTCAGTAAGGTACTTTTACCGGCTCCGTTCGGGCCTGCAATGTGAAGCAGTTGACCGGCGGCAAGTTCGCCGGTCAGGGGCAGCAGCCGTCCGGGGACGGCGGCCTGTTGCAGGCGCAACAGCATCTATTTTGCCAGCGCCTGTTTAATCGTTTCCAGAATGATGGGATCTTCCGGCGTCATGTCTGGTGCAAAACGCTGGATCACACTGCCGTCACGGCCAATCAGGAACTTTTCGAAGTTCCACAGGATGTCGCCCTGCTCTTTCGGCGCGCGTCCTTTACTTTCCATACGCGCGTAAAAGCCGCTGCCTTCAGGACGCACCGCGTCAGGTCGGGCCGCAATCAGCTGTGCATAGAGCGGATGACGCGCCGGGCCATTAACCTCGGTTTTGGCAAACATCGGGAACGTCACGCCATAGGTGGTACTGCAGAAGGTTTTGATCTCCTCACTGCTGCCCGGTTCCTGCTCCAGAAACTGATTGCAGGGGAAGCCGAGTACGCTGAAACCCTGATCCTGCCAGGCTTTCTGCAGGTTCTCCAGCTCTTCGTATTGCGGCGTCAGACCACATTTCGAGGCAACGTTGACGACCAGCAGGACTTTGCCCTGCCACTGTAACAGCGTGGTTTTTTCCCCGTCGAGCGTAACCAGTTCAGTCTCATAAATGTTCATGCTTTTTCCTGTAATGGATGCGGTTGTGGATACAGAGTAGCCAGCCGAAGCTAGCGCGAAGATTTCACCAGTAAAATAATAAACAGTGGCGCGCCCAGTGTCGCCGTCACGACGCCTATCGGCAACTCCGCTGACGTCAGTGCCAGACGCGCCACGATATCGGCTGCCAGAAGCACCGCCGCGCCCGCCAATGCCGATGCCGGCAGCAGATAGCGGTGATCGCTGATGCCGCTCAGGCGCAGCAGATGCGGGATGACCAGCCCGACAAAGCCGATAGCGCCGGCCATCGCGACGCTGATGCCGACCAGCCAGCCCATGGCCAGCACCAGCAGGTTACGCCAGTAGAAGAGTGACAGCCCGAGCTGACGGGCGGAGGTCTCGCCCAGAGCCAGCAGATTGAGAATCGGCCCGGTCGCCCCCAGCGCCAGCATCACCGGCAGCAGTGCCAGCATCATCCAGCCATAGCGCCAGTCAATGCCGCTGAATCCCCCCATCATCCAGTACATCAGCTGACGCAGATCGAGGCTGGTGCTGAAGTAAACCGCCCAGGTCATGATGGCACTGCAGATAATCCCCAGCGCCACGCCGGTCAGCAACAGCCGGGTGACCGAGAGCTGACGATGAGCAAAATGCAGCAGGATTAGCGTAATAATCAGCGCGCCGGCCATCGCCGCCAGCCCAAGGCTCCACAGCGAGCCGCTGCCCAGCAGCATGCCGAGCACCAGGCCGATACCGGCACCATTCGAAACGCCGAGCAGGCCCGGCTCCGCCAGGGGATTGGTAAACAGCGCCTGCATCACCACGCCGCATACCGCCAGTGACGCGCCCACCAGGACGACAGCCAGACTGCGGGGCAGCCGCAATTGCCACACAAAGAGCTGTCCGCTATCGCTGAACCACGCAGAGGGCGCGACCCAGCTGTCTCCAGCACAGAGGCTGAGACAAAGCAGTGCAGCGAGCATAAGGGCGAGCGCAATCAGCCACTTCTGGCCGCGTTGACCGGCCTGGCGTGCGAACGTGTCGAGCAGAGACATAAGCGGGATTAGCTGAGAAAACAGTGATTTGATTGTAGAGAGATTGGTGAAAAAAGAAAGGCTGAAAGGGGCTCTGCGCCAGGCTGGTGTGGGCATTGACGGGCGCGGGAAGCGGGATCCTGGCTTACTGAAACCCTGAAAGCTGCTTACCGGAACCATGAAAAAAGGCCGCTTGCGCGGCCTTTTTGAAACGCTGAAATTCAGTCAGTCTCTTTGGGTGTAGCGTTCTCTACGCGGCTTTTCAGCTTCTGTCCTGGGCGGAACGTTACTACGCGACGC
>Ga0308162_1001681_pt1 | contig 16630 bp, 14 predicted proteins | sample PhySR2_FD_201370 | JGI IMG/M metagenome (GOLD analysis project Ga0308162, IMG submission 201370) | Phyllosphere microbial communities from UC Gill Tract Community Farm, Albany, California, United States - DLSLS.R2 | ecosystem: Host-associated > Plants > Phyllosphere > Unclassified | place: USA... | reverse complement strand
ATACGCTGCGCAGCCAGTTTGATGCGCTCGCGTGTCGCGTCATCCAGTTTTACACCCATGGTGGTTGTAGCCATGACTCCAGAGCTCCTTGATAGTGGTTCGATACGGCGTTGGCTGCACTATCACTTAAGTTGCAACTTTGTGCAACCGTGTTAAATGTGAGCCAGTTAACACCCTTTTAAAGTCGCCGATTGTTAAATTTTGCAATGCGGCACGGATATTGCTGCAAGATCCTCGCCAGGTTGGCAGGCCCGATTAAATGCGGGTTTCAGGCAGGTAATACGATGGTGCAACCGGATAACTGTGAGCGAGTGCAACCTATCAGCACGTTTTCACAAACGGTTAGTGAAATCACTGTAACGCCTGTGTTAAATCCATTGTGCGCACAACGCCTTTCCGGCAGGATACCGCGCCGCTGGGACATGACTGACGCCCTGACGAAGAAAATCGGCCCGTTCTGCCCCGTTCCGGCAGGCGGGTAGCTGGCGATTTCTCTGGGATATCAAATAATAAGTGGAGAGACAGATGAGTGTAAGTACACCAATGCTGGTGACCTTTTTGGTTTATATTCTTGGGATGGTAGTGATCGGTTTTGCGGCTTATCGCTCGACCAAAAACTTCGATGATTACATCCTCGGTGGCCGCAGTCTGGGTAGCGTGGTCACGGCACTCTCTGCCGGTGCATCCGATATGAGCGGCTGGCTGTTGATGGGCCTACCGGGTGCCATTTTCATCTCCGGTATCTCTGAAAGCTGGATTGCGATTGGCCTGACCATTGGTGCGTGGCTGAACTGGAAAATCGTCGCCGGTCGCTTGCGCGTCCAGACCGAGCATCACAACAATGCTTTGACGCTGCCAGACTTCTTTACCAGCCGCTTTGAAGACCACAGTAAAATTCTGCGGGTGATCTCCGCCATTGTGATCCTGGTATTCTTCACCATCTATTGCGCCTCGGGCGTGGTGGCCGGTGCGCGTCTGTTTGAAAGCACCTTTGGTATGAGTTACCAGACTGCCTTGTGGGCAGGTGCAGCGGCGACCATCCTCTATACGCTGGTGGGCGGTTTCCTGGCGGTGAGCTGGACCGATACCGTTCAGGCGAGCCTGATGATTTTTGCGCTGATCCTGACGCCGGTGTTTGTGATTATTGCGGTCGGTGGCTGGTCCGATTCGATGGCGGTGATCGAGGCGAAGAGCCTGGAAAACCTCAACATGCTCAAGGGCCTGAATTTCGTCGCGGTGATCTCGCTGCTCGGCTGGGGTCTGGGTTACTTCGGGCAGCCCCATATTCTGGCGCGCTTTATGGCGGCGGACTCGCATCGGTCAATCCGTACCGCTCGCCGTATTGGGATGACCTGGATGGTGCTCTGTCTGGCGGGTGCCGTGGGCGTGGGTTTCTTTGGTATCGCCTACTTCCAGAACAACCCGACGCTGGCCACTGGCGTTAACGACAACGCTGAGCGTGTCTTTATCGAACTGGCACGTATCCTGTTCAACCCGTGGATTGCCGGCATTCTGCTGTCAGCGATTCTGGCGGCAGTGATGTCAACGCTGAGCTGTCAGCTGCTGGTCTGTTCCAGCGCCCTGACTGAAGATCTTTATAAGGGGTTGCTGCGTAAAAATGCCAGCCAGAAGGAACTGGTGTGGGTAGGGCGTCTGATGGTGCTGCTGGTGGCGCTGGTTGCGATCGCGCTGGCGTCTAACCCGGAAAACCGGGTGCTGGGCCTGGTAAGCTACGCCTGGGCGGGCTTTGGTGCTGCATTTGGTCCGGTCGTCCTGTTCGGAGTCTGCTGGAAGCGCATGAATCGCAACGGTGCGCTGGCGGGTATGATTATCGGTGCACTGACCGTGCTGGTGTGGAAACAGTATGGCTGGCTGGGCCTCTATGAAATCATTCCTGGCTTCATCTTTGCCAGCATCGCGATTGTTGTCTTCAGCCTGATGGGACGTGAGCCATCAGCCGAAGCGCAGCAGCGCTTTGCCGCCGCCGAGGCCGAGTTCCAGACTAAATAAGCGAAGCGTCAGTTCCGAAGGCCCGTCCCGCAAGGGGCGGGCCTTTTTGTTACAAAGATAAATCACCTAAAGATGAAATTATCTCCGCCAGTAACTTGTTTTTTTCTCAGCGATAATGATAATCGGTATCGTTTACACTTTACCTGTTTTTACTATTTATTGACGCTGCTTAACATTCAAGAGGTTGGCGATGTTTGTTCCTTTTCTCATCATGCTGCGCGAAGGGCTCGAAGCCGCGCTGATAGTCAGCCTGATAGCCAGCTATCTCAAGCGCACCCAGCGCACCCAATGGTTTCCGGCCATGTGGGCGGGCGTGTTTATTGCCGCTGCGCTCTGTCTGGGCCTGGGGCTGTTCATCAATGCCACCACCGGTGAGTTCCCGCAAAAAGAGCAGGAGCTGTTTGAAGGCATCGTGGCGCTGATTGCGGTGGTGATTCTGACTTCAATGGTGTTCTGGATGCGTAAAGTCGCCCGCAATATCCGCGTCGAGCTTGAGCAGGCGGTCGATCAGGCGCTGCAACGATCCGGCCGTGGCGGTCTGGCACTGGTGCTGATGGTGTTTCTGGCCGTGGCACGTGAAGGGCTGGAGTCGGTGTTCTTCCTGCTGGCGGCCTTTACCCAGGATGTGGGTTATGCACCGCCGATTGGCGCGGTGCTGGGTCTGGCCACCGCGGTGGTGCTGGGCATGTTGCTCTACTGGGGCGGTATCCGTCTGAACATGGCCCATTTCTTCCGCTGGACCAGCGTGTTCATTCTGTTTGTCGCCGCGGGTCTGGCAGCCGGTGCGATTCGCGCCTTCCACGAGGCGGGCTTATGGAATCGCTTTCAGGATGTGGCCTTCGATCTCAGCAATACCTTATCGACCCATTCGCTGTTCGGCACCCTGCTGGAAGGCATTCTGGGTTATCAGGAGACGCCCAGCGTCAGTGAAGTGACCCTTTACTTCGTCTACCTGATCCCGGCGCTGATTTTGTTCTTTATGCCTGCGCGTCCTGCTGCATCGGCCACGGTTTAATCAGACATTTTTGGGCGTGCTCGCCGCGCCTGCAACTTAACAGGGAATATCGAGATGACAATGCGTTTCCGCCGCAAGGCACTGCTGCTTCCTCTGCTGGCCATCTCCGCTTCGGCGGCTGCGGCGGTTCCTCAGGTTACCGTAAGCGTCAACGACAAGCAGTGTGAGCCGATGAGCTTAACGGTCAAGGCCGGCAAGACCCAGTTCCTGATTAAAAACAACAGCCAGAAAGCGCTGGAGTGGGAAATCCTCAAAGGCGTGCTGGTGGTAGAAGAGCGTGAGAATATCGCGCCAGGCTTCAGTCAGAAGCTGACCGCCAATCTGGAGGCGGGCGAATATGAGATGACCTGTGGCCTGCTGAGCAATCCAAAAGGCAAGCTAATTGTTGAGGCGGGCGAGGGCGCGGCGAAAAGCACCCCTTCGGCACGTATGCAGCTGGAAGGTCCGATCACCGCATATAAAGCTTATGTGACAGAACAGGTGAACCAGCTGGTGAGCAACACCCAGGCGTTTACTGACGCCGTTAAAGCGGGTGATGTGGAAAAAGCCAAAGCGCTGTTTGCCCCTACCCGTCAGCATTACGAGCGCATTGAGCCAATTGCTGAGCTGTTCTCCGACCTCGACGGCAGCATTGATGCCCGTGAAGATGACTATGAGAAGAAAGCGGCCGATCCTAAGTTCACCGGTTTCCACCGTCTGGAGAAAGCCCTGTTTGCTGATAACAGTACTAAAGGCATGGCAGACTACGCTGAGAAGCTGAATAAAGATGTGAAAGATTTGCAGGTGCGCATCAGCGAACTGGCCTTCCCGCCAGCGAAAGTGGTCGGCGGCGCAGCCGGTCTGATCGAAGAAGTGGCCTCGAGCAAAATCTCCGGTGAAGAAGATCGCTACAGCCGTACCGACCTGTGGGACTTCCAGGCCAATATCGATGGCGCGCAGAAAATTGTTGAGCTGCTGCGACCACTGGTGAGCAAGGCGAATCCTCAGTTGCTGGCCAAGGTTGACGCCAACTTCAAAAAAGTCGATGCGATCCTGAGCAAGTACCGCACCAAAACCGGTTTCGAATCCTATGAGAAACTGACCAGCGCCGACCGCAACGCGCTGAAAGGACCGATCACCGCGCTGGCGGAAGATCTTTCATTACTTCGTGGCACCCTGGGTCTGGATTAATCATGAGTCGTAAGGAAGATGACGCGCAGCCTGCGCGCCGTCGTTTACTGAAAGGCCTGGGCCTGCTGGGCGGCGCGGCGGCAATCGGCGGCGGTTGCCCGTTCCATGCCGCTGCGGCGGACAGCTTTTCGCCGGGTACGGTCACGCCGCAGGCACGTCAGCAGACACAACCATTCTACGGTCCACATCAGGCGGGCATCACGACGCCCCAGCAGGCATCGATGATGCTGGTGGCGTTTGACCTGCTCAGCAGTGATAAAGCGGAGCTGAAGCGTCTGTTTCAGCTACTGACGCAGCGTATCGCCTTCCTCACCACGGGCGGTCCGGCACCCGCGGTGACTAATCCGCAACTGCCGCCGATGGATTCCGGCATTCTTGGGGCGACTATCGCGCCTGATAACCTGACAATTACCGTGTCGGTCGGCCATTCGCTGTTTGATGAACGCTTTGGTTTAGCGCCGCACAAGCCGAAAAAATTGCAGCCGATGACGCGCTTCCCGAATGATTCGCTCGATGCCAGTCAGTGTCATGGCGACCTGCTGTTGCAGATTTGTGCCAACACGCAGGATACGGTGATTCATGCGCTGCGCGACATCATCAAGCATACGCCTGACCTGCTGGGCGTACGCTGGCGGCGCGAAGGTTTTATCTCCGACCACGCGGCACGCAGTCAGGGGCAGGAGACACCAATCAATCTGCTGGGCTTCAAAGATGGCACCGCTAATCCGGATACGCACAATCCTGCGCTGATGAATCAGTTGCTGTGGGTGACCGCCGACCAGGGCGAACCGGACTGGGCGCGAAATGGTAGCTATCAGGCTGTGCGTCTCATCCGCTTTCACGTGGAGATGTGGGACCGCACCCCGCTGGGTGAGCAGCAGACCATCTTTGGACGCGAGAAGCTGAGCGGCGCGCCACTGGGGATGAAGCATGAACGTGACGTTCCGGACTATGCACGCGACCCGGACGGCGATGTTATTGCACTGGATGCGCATATCCGTCTTGCGAATCCCCGCACGCCGGAGACTGCCAGCAGCCTGATGCTGCGACGCGGCTACAGTTACTCCGCGGGTATCTCTGCATCCGGCCAGCTGGAGATGGGATTACTGTTTGTCTGCTATCAGCACGATCTGGAACGCGGTTTCCTCACGGTGCAGCAGCGTCTGAACGGTGAAGCGCTGGAGGAATATATCCGGCCATTTGGCGGCGGGTACTTTTTCGCTTTACCTGGTATTCCTGACGCCAGCCATTATTTAGCGCAGTCACTGCTGGAAGCCTGATTAAATTTTAACCATTGTGGGCGAGCCTGTTTCTGGCCGTCCACTTATTCAGTTTCAGCGCTAAGCCTGCTGAGTTTAAACTGAGATTTCACGGATTTCTGGTCCAGATTAAATAAGCTAATCCTCTGAAAAGTATGAACTTTACATTCTGGCATAAAAGAATGAGCTGCGCGGACTAAGCAATTCCTTTATCAGCAGGTAAAATTACTGTTGCAAAGCTCCAGTAAAATGGTGCAATTTATTAAACAGGCGTAATCGGATGTGTTGATGTATCACACTGGAGTTCGCGCATGGGTCGAGTCTTTAATGGAAAGTCACTGTCACTGAATAAATTGCGCCTGACCGCGAGGGCAATTCTGCCTCGTTATTTCTCCCTTCTTTCAACCCATTCTTTTGTCCTGTCGCATTCTGTTTTATCCGGTGTTCAGCCACGCCAGTGCGTTGTTGTATACCCACTATCCTGTCCTGTCATGGCTCTAAAGGAAGCCAACTGAAACCTCTAAAGCGTTCACGTAATCGCAACAGGCCACCGGCCTCGCGCAGGAAATGAAACCAACTGAAAGGTGCCACTATGGGAAGACAGAAAGCAGTGATCAAAGCGCGTCGTGAAGCCAGAAGAGTGCTTCGCAGTGACTCACGCAGTCATCGTCAGCGCGAAGAAGAGTCGGTCACTTCGCTGGTGCATATGAGTGGACTGGATGCCATTGGCATGGCGCGCGATACGCGCGACCGGCTGCCGATTGAAGCCCGTAATGAAGCTCAGGCGCACTATCTCAATGCCATAGGAACGAAACAGCTGATCTTCGCAACCGGTGAAGCCGGATGCGGTAAAACCTGGATCAGTGCCGCGAAAGCGGCTGAGGCCCTGATTAATAAGGATATCGACAGGATTATCGTTACGCGCCCGGTACTGCAGGCAGATGAGGATTTGGGCTTCCTGCCCGGTGATATTTCTGAGAAATTCGCCCCTTATTTCCGCCCGGTTTATGACATTCTGGTTAAACGTCTTGGCGCATCATTTATGCAATATTGTCTGCGTCCGGAAATTGCCAAAGTAGAGATTGCGCCCTTCGCCTATATGCGTGGCCGCACCTTTGAAAATGCAGTGGTAATTCTGGATGAGGCGCAGAACGTGACCGCCGCGCAGATGAAAATGTTCCTGACCCGACTGGGCGAAAACGTCACAGTCATTGTTAACGGCGATATTACCCAGTGCGACTTGCCCGCTGGGGTGCCTTCCGGTCTCGCGGACGCGCTGGCGCGTTTTGAAGAGGACGAGATGGTTGGCATTGTGCGCTTTGGCAAAGAGGATTGTGTGCGTTCTGCGCTGTGTCAGCGCACCCTGCACGCATATAGCTAGCGTTTGATTGAGTAGAAGTGTAGCGCCCAAACCCGGCTCCGGCCGGGTTTTCTTTTTAGGCAATCGCTTAACATAATTCATTCTCATCTAATAAGTGACTTCACTCTCATTTCCCCATGAAACCGGTTGCATGAAATATCCCTCAGGATACCGTGAAACCGGTTGCATGGCCGGTTTCCAGATTGTCATGCAAATATTTTCACTTTTTCAGACGCTGAAGTAACTGACAATGAAAGGGAAAAAATATGACTGGCATCAGGGATTACAATAAGTTAGCAAGTGATATTCTTCACGAGGTCGGTGGGGAAGAGAATGTGAGTAGTTTTACTCGCTGTGCCACGCGTTTAAGGCTGGTCCTTAATGAAACACCCGCTGAGGCAAAACGTAACGTGCAAAGTTTGTCGGGCGTCATTGCCGTGGTTGAAAGTGGCGGGCAGTTTCAGATCGTCATCGGTACTCATGTCGCCGATGTATTTAATGCGATGTCTGGTCTCGTAAAAGAGACTGGAACGACGAGCCAACCGAAAAAAACGCGCAAGCTGGATGCGGTTATTGCCACAATGTCCGCAGTATTTGCCCCTATTGTCTATATCCTTGCAGCGGCAGGTATCCTGCAGGGATTGCTGATCGTTCTGGGCCTGATTGATATTGACATCAAAACGACCGGCACATTTGCCGTACTCAACTTTATGTCCTGGACGCCGTTTGCCTTTTTGCCTGTATTCATCGCTATTACTGCCGCACGGCATTTCAAATGTAACCCGTTTATAGCGGTACTGTGTTGTTGCGCATTGATCAGTCCGGACTGGACGTCCCTGGCAGCGCGCATTGCAGGGGGAGAAAGCATTAATTTTCTTTTCTTCCCGCTCTCTGAAACAGTTTATACCTCTTCCGTTCTACCTCCCTTGTTTCTGGTCTGGGCGCTCTCCTGGTTTGAACACCGCGTCGTCAAATGGGTGCCAGAGGTGGTCAGTCCGCTTTTTACCCCGTTAATCTGCTTTGTGGTGATTGTGCCGCTGACCCTGATCGTGATTGGCCCGATGACTACCTGGGCGGCTTTGGCGGTAGCAAATGGCTATAACGCCTTATTCCATGCCGCGCCCATGCTGGCCGCTGCGGTAATTGGCGGTATCTGGCAGATTATCGTTATCTTTGGGGTGCATTGGGGGATTACGCCGGTCATTATGGCGAACTTTGATACGCAGGGTCATGACTCCTTCCAGGCTTATCAGACTATCGCGGTTATCGGCCAGATGGCGGCAGTGTTAGGTGTCTTTCTGAAAACCCGTAATGCCCGGTTAAAAGCAACCTCGCTCTCTGCCGGCGTAACCGCTATTTTTGGCATCACTGAGCCGGCGATTTATGGCGTGACATTGCGATTTAAAAAGCCCTTTATCTGTGGCTGTATTGGTGGAGCAATCGGTGCCGTTGTTGCCAGTCTGTTCGGTAGCCTTTACTACGCCTATGCTGCACTGCCGGGGCTGTTTACGCTGGTGAATGCCATCAGCCCGGATGCGCCGATGTCGTTTATTGGTGAGTTGGCAGGAGCGGGTACGACAATAGTGCTAACTATTCTGATGGTGCAGTTTGTGGGCTTCGATGATCCAGTCGATGAAGTAGAGTCAACGTCTCTGGCCTCCCCCCCGCAGACAACATCCAACGCTGCAGGTGGTCAGGCAATTGATATCCTTAGCCCGTTAAAAGGTGAAGTCCTTGCGCTGGAAAGTGTTGCCGATGAGGTCTTTGCCGGTAAAGTGATGGGTGACGGTATCGCCATTAAGCCGGAAGAGGGGAAAGTGGTGGCACCCTGTAATGCGAGGGTGGAATCTCTGATCGCTTCCCATCATGCCATCGGGTTAGTGTGTGATAATGGCGCAGAGTTGCTGATCCATGTTGGATTAAATACGGTCGGGTTGCAGGGGCAATATTTCCGGCCGTTAGTAAAAGAGGGGGATGTGGTAAAAACAGGTACGCCGCTTCTTGAATTCGACAAAGACCGCATTGAACGTGAAGGCTATGACCTGACGACACCTGTCCTGGTGGTGAACAGCGAAGACTTTACTTTGACAAGATACCTGTCTCAGGGCCCCATCGGGATAGGGATGCCTCTGATGTCTGTGACACAAAGTGATGCGGTCGGACATGTACCAGCTGGATGAGCCGTGCTTTAGCCGATACTTTAATCAGTATCACACTCTACGGCAGGGTTCAGACCTGACTCTGCCTGGTCGGTATGAGGCATCCAATGATTGAGGTTCCCTTATGGTAACAATACTGGACATCGCCAGGGTGGCCGGTGTATCAAAGGCCACCGTATCGCGTGCGTTAAGCGGCAAAGTTTTTGTGCGCGAAGAGGTGAAAGCCAGAATTATGCAGGCTGTAGCTGATACGGGTTATCGACCCAATCTGCTGGCACGTAACCTTTCTACTAACAAAACACATTCGATTGGGCTGGTTGTTACTAACGGATTGTACAACGGCCCGTTCTTTTCAAGCCTTGTTTATCAGGCGGCAACGCTTAGCGAGAAACAAAACCGTCAGCTGGTTCTCGCGGATGGTAAGCACAGTGCTCAGGAAGAGCGCAATGCGATTGATTTACTTATCGAGCTTCGCTGCGAAGCGATTATGCTCTACCCCAGGTATCTGTCAGTCAGTGAGCTGGATGATATCGTTGACAAAATTCAGACTCCGATAGTGGTCATAAATCGTGAACTTATCAGAAACCGAAGCCACTGTGTGTTTACCGATCATCAGCGCAGTAGTGAAGAGATGGTGGCGCATCTGCTGGGACTGGGGCATACCCGGATTGCATTTATAGCGGGATGCAGTGACTCACCGACAGGTGAGTGTCGCTTGCAGGGCTACCGTAATGCACTACTGAAAGCAGGCATCAATTTGGATCCGCAATTAGTGGTGCAGGGTAGCTGGAGCACGGAGAGCGGATACGAAGCGGCACTCCAGTTGTTAGCGCGCGATATTCCGTTCACCTGCGTGCTGGCGGCCAATGACGATATGGCTATTGGTGTGGCAAAAGCACTTCAGGACGCGGGTAAAACTGTACCTGGCGATATTTCACTCGCTGGGTTTGATGACTCAGTTATTGGAAAGTATTACACACCTTCTTTAACGACTGTTCGTGTGCCTATCGATGAAATGATACAGGATGCGATTAAGATTCTATTGCATCCCGACGGTCGAGACCTCTCTTCTCATCAGGGAACGCTGGTAAGCCGGGATTCGGTCAAGCCATGCGTTGTAACGATGTGATCCTGTGAGAGACGCAAAGACGCTCTTTTCTCTGCATCTAAAAGGAAAGGCGCTGCGCACGCGGTCTTGCCCGCCGGGGATTTTTACTCCCTCTTTCTGATGCAAAAAAAAAGCCTGAACTTTCGTTCAGGCTCTTCTTTGAAGATGGCGGTGAGAGAGGGGTTCGAACCCTCGATACGTTGCCGTATACACACTTTCCAGGCGTGCTCCTTCAGCCACTCGGACACCTCACCAGATTTACTTCACTGACCGCGCTGGGTCAACGGGGCGGTACTATAGGGAGTCGGCTGAAAACGGTCAAGCACTATTTTCCTCTTTTGTTCTATTCGCTTAAGCTCTGAACGAATCGATTTACTGCGGCATAAAACCGGGGATTTATGCCGCATAGTTTGCCCCGTAAAAGGCTAAATCAGCCCTTAACCCGGTTCGCGAAACTTTTGCGCAACTTTTGCAGTTTCGGTGGGATCACCGCCATGCAGTAGCCGTTGCGCTGGCCCGCGCCTTCCCAGTAATCCTGATGATAGGCTTCAGCGGGATACCACTCTTTCAGCGGTTCGATAGTGGTCACTACTGGCACATCATGATCGGCCTGAGCACGTGCGATGGCCGCGTGCGCTTCCGCTTCCTGCTCTGCATTAGCCGGGAAGATCGCCGAGCGATACTGGGTGCCGATATCGTTACCCTGACGGTTAAGCTGGGTCGGATCATGCGTGACAAAGCTGATATCCAGCAGATCGCCGAAAGTCACTTTCTCCGGATCAAAGCCAATGCGGATTGCTTCCGCATGACCGGTGGCACCGCTGCAGACCTGCTCATACGTCGGATTAGGACGAGCACCGCCGGTATAGCCGCTTTCAACCGACTCAACGCCGATCACATCCTTAAATACCGCTTCGGTACACCAGAAACAGCCGCCAGCGATAACTGCGTATTCGATTGCCATAATAATTTACTCCTGTCAGGTCGAAAGAGGTGAATGGGGGCGCGGCAGACCGCTTTCAACTAGATCAGCATCTCCGGTTTAAAATCGCCGCTCTTATCCAGCATTTTGTCGCTCATCACGCTGAAGCGGCCTTCGCCAGTGTAGTGCAGGGTAGCGGGATATTCCGGCTGCTCGGCAACATGGGCTTTCACGATCTCAAAAATAAACAGGTTGTAGTTGGCGACCATCGAATCGTCATAGAGCTGACATTCAAAGCTGGCAAAGCATTCGGCAATCATTGGCGCGCCCACGACCTGCGCCGGTTCCGGCGTCAGGCCAAACGCCTCAAACTTATCCAGCTGGTCGCCGTGGCTATTGCCGATCGCGACAACCTCATCAATGAGCGAAGCGGAGGGGATATTCAGCACGCACTGACCGCTGTTGCGGATCAGATCGTGGCTGTGATTCATTCCGGAAATCATGCAGCCGACCAGGGACGGCGAGAACTCCAGCACCGTGTGCCAGCCGAGCGTCATGATATCGTGCTGATCCTGATACTGGGAACTGAGCAGCAGCACCGGTCCGGGTTCAAGGTACTTGCGGGCTTTGCTTACCGGAAAAGCGTATTTGTGCATGCGTTGGCTCATGGCGTAACTCCTTAAACGGAATAGTGCCATTAAGTGTAGAGCACGCTGCGGGTGCAGCAGGAACGCCAGTGGTCAGAAATGCGAGGTGGATGATGGCGCTTGGTCAGATTCAACATTTTTACCGGCAGTATCGCGAGCTTAAGGTTTCCTTAATCTACCCTCGCGATACTGCCAGCATTAACTGAGGATGATGCTATGAAAACTGCTCCTGTTACCCTGTCTGCCCCTGCTTCGCGTTCGATGAGCGAATATGCTGCATTCCTGATTGCCGCAGCAACCGTTGTCCTGTTCCTGTCAGCCTGGTTCACCGCTTAAAACTTAACGACGGCACGGCAACCGCTTTGGTCGCGACGATTGCCTAAGAAAAACTGAAACCGGTGTAGCTGGACGATGCGGCTGACAATGCTCAGCCCGAGTCCGATACCGCCGTAGCGGCTGTCCATCCGGATAAACGCTTTACTCAGCTCGCCACTTTTACTCTCATCTATGCCTGGCCCCTCATCTTCCACCACCATCATGGGGTGTGGGACAGAGAGCAGCTGCACACTGATAGTGCTGTTATCCGGGCTATAGCGATGAGCGTTCTCCACCAGATTGCGCAGCAACATCTTCAGCAGCGTGGCATCTCCGCGCACAAATTGCTCCTGTGGCAGATCAAGCACCAGCGTCTGCTGATGCGCCTCCAGCATAATACTCAGCTCCGCCTCCATCGGCAGAATGACATCTTCGATCAGCCCGACGTTCTGATAGGTGCCAGAGGTAAATGACTGTCCGGCACGCGCCAGATTCAGCAACTGCGACACGCTGTGCGTCATCTGATCCAGGCGCTGCACCAGCGGCTGAACTTTGACATCGCTGTTACGTTCGATTAACTCCAGATGCAGTCGCAATCCCGCCAGCGGCGTGCGCAACTCATGCGCCACGTCTGCGGTGAACAACCGTTCGCGTTCCAGACTGGTGTTCAGGCGGGCGACCAACTGGTTAATCGCCTGAGTGACCGCATCGATTTCATGGACCTGGCTGTAACAGGCGACGGGTTCGAGATTCTCTTCACTGCGACTCTCCAGCTCACGCTGCAATTGATACAGCGGCCGGGTGATCCACTTCACCGCCTGATAGCAGAGCAGCAGCGTCAAAGTAATCATCACCAGACTCGGCACCGCCAGACTGGCCACCGCTTCATGCACTTCACGCTTAACGTGACTGTCCATGTTGCGCTTCTGCAACTGCGCCTCTACCAGAAACTGAATCTGCTCTTTACTCTCATGCCACAGCCAGACCACGCTGATGACCTGGAATACCAGCAGGATCAGACCAATGGTCAGGATGAGGCGAAAGCGCATACTGCGGTGATCGAAACGTCTTATCATGTTCCCTCGCGAACGCCATCCTGCGTCACCAGTGCATAACCAAAACCGCGCACGGTGCGGATGGCGCTTTTGCCAATTTTGTCGCGCAGATTATGGATGTGCACTTCCAGAGTATTAGTAGAAGGCTCGGTCTCCCAGTTATAAATATCCTGATAGAGAATTTCACGGTGTACCGGATTCCCGGCCTTGAGCATCAGCCGTGACAGAATCGCAAACTCTTTAGGCGTCAGATCCAGAAGGAGATCGTTGAGCATGATCTGACGATGCGTCATATCCAGCGCCAGCGCACCCACTCTGACATGACTGTCGCCCTGATTAACGTGACGGCGAATCAGTGCGCGGATACGCGCCAGCAACTCATCCAGCGAAAACGGTTTGATCAGATAGTCGTCCGCGCCAGCGTCGAGACCGGCAATGCGCTCGCTGATGGTGTCGCGCGCGGTCAGGATCAGCACCGGCGTCATCTTCTTCTGGCGACGCAGTCGTATCAGGAAATGCAGGCCATCTTCGTCCGGCAAACCAAGGTCCAGCACCACCAGACTATAGAGGCCGCTGGCGAAGTGCGCTTCAGCATCCCGCACCCGCGTCACGCCGTCGCAGACATAACCTTCACCTTCCAGCGCCAGCATCAGCCCCTGCAGCAGCAGGGCATCATCTTCCACTATCAATATTTTCATTAAGGTTGGCTCCGACACGCCGTCAAAATATCATCCGCAGGCACATATTCATGGGTCGCGGTGCCGGTTAATCCCAGCATGGTTGAGAACAGATTATCCTGTGAAAATTCGTCTGTCGCCGCCAGTTTATTCAGGCAGCCGCGATTAACCGCATAACGTTTCTGATAATCATCGGAAAGCCAGATCAGCAGCGGCACATGTTTCTGGGTATCCGGCGCGATAGCATAGGGCAGGCCATGCAGGTAAGCCCCATTTTCACCCAGCGATTCGCCGTGGTCAGAAAGATAGACCAGGCTGGTGGTGAAGCGATCCTGATGCGCACGCAGGACATTTATAGCCTTATCGACAATATGATCCACATTGACCAGCGTGTTGTCATAGGTGTTGACCAGTTGCTGTTGCGAACAGTCCTGAATCTGGTTGGTGTCACAGGTCGGTTCAAACTGACGGAACTGCGGTGGGTAGCGATGGCTGTAAGTCGGGCCATGACTGCCGATGGTGTGCAGCACAATGACCGCGTTGCCTTTTAACTGGCTGATGTACTCCTCCAGCCCGTGGAACAGCACGTCGTCATAACATTCGCCATCAATACACATGCCCGGCAGGTTCAGGCTGGTCATATCCTGATGCGGAACGCGATCGCAGGCACCTTTACAGCCGCCATCGTTCTCATTCCACAACACGCTGATCCCGGCACGCTGAATGACATCCAGCAGTCCCTCCTGGTGTGCGGCCAGTACATCATCATAATGAGCGCGCGGCATGTCAGAGAACATGCAGGGCACAGAAACGGCTGTCGCCGTGCCACACGAGGTGGTGTGCGGGAAATAGATCACATCATCTTTTGCCAGTAAGGGATTGGTCAGACGACCATAACCGCCCAGGGAGAAGTTTTGCGCGCGTGAGGTTTCACCCAGCACCAGAATCGTCAGATTCGGCTTGCCGCTGGTGCGGCTGGGCTGCAGGTGCGCATCTTCACCGATACGAATCAGCGGCGCGTTCTGCAACTGCTCATGCTTATACCAGGAGAGCGTCGCCGCAATACTGTTAGACGGGCTGAGTGCTTTTACCAGCTCGCGGTTGTTGCGGAACAGCGAAGCGTAATCTTTATAGAAGAGCAGGGCGATCAGCACGATCAACGCGGCTGACAGCAGCACGCTGAGCAAACGCGCCAGTACGCCGCGCCACTGCTGTTTTTTGATTCGCGGCCAGAACACCAGCAGCGCCATCAGCACGCCTGAAGTGAGCAGAGTGAGCAGCAGCTTCGGCGTAATCAGCGCCAATGTCTCTGACGCGGTAGTATCCATCATGTTGGTGATCATTGATCGATCGACCACGATGTTATAGGTCTGAATAAAATATTGTGCCGACGCGCAGAGCAGAATAAACAGCGCGGCCAGCAGCCGATCCAGCCAGATAAACGAGGCCAGCGTAATCAGGATATTTATCACGCTAAAGGCGACCAGCGGCATCGATAAAAACACCAGCGTAGTATGCAGGTTGTCCAGCGGCATCACCGCCAGTACCTGACGGTAATAGGCGATATTAAGGAAAACCGCGATATAAACCGCAGACAGAATAAGCAACGTAAGGCGGCTAATCAGCGGCCTCTTCAGGGTAAACGCCATGTGAGCAGGAACCAGAGTAATAAAAGTGTCACGAGATTGCGCTTTGAATATTAGGAATACCTTAAGAGGCTTAAGGTTCGGGGAGGGTAATCTGTACAGAGAGGATTCCGACAGTGACACCAGCCAGCCGCGGACCGGTCAGGTTTATTCTTTTGAAACAATACAAATAAGAACGGTACCTTTAAACTGATTTAAACGTAGCGGCTGGCATGAAACCTGCATCTTTCTGGCATAACCCCTGTTAATGACTACACTTAGTGTGAAGATGTTCTAAGTTAGGCAGTATTGTCAGCAACGCGCTTGCAAGTTTGAGGAGAGTGACCTATTCAATCACCACGTTTTATCCCTCAATCACCGCTTTATCAGAATTTCCCGCTTGCTGACCTGACTGCGTCAGGACATTCTTGTTTTAACTCAATGTTTTATTAAATTTAGATTTTCAGGAGACGTAACGTGACTCAAGCGGCAGACACCCATGCCAGGTACCCGACATTAACGAGCGGGCAGTATGCCTTCTTCTTTGATGTCGATGGCACGCTGGCAGCGATTCAGTCCCGTCCCGAAGCGGTATTTATTCCTGAGCAGGTCATCGCACAACTCCAGCAGCTCTCAGCACTTTCTGGTGGTGCGCTTGCGCTGGTATCCGGTAGACCCATTGAACAACTTGATGCGCTGGCCGCACCGTGGCACGGCCCGGCTGCGGGCGTGCATGGTGCTGAGCGCCGTGATGCAGAGGGTAATCTGCAACGTATCAGCCTGCCGGTGGAGGTCGAGCAACCGCTCAGAGCCGAATTGCAGGAGGCGATGGCTTCCTGGCCTGGCACGCAGCTGGAGATTAAAGGCATGGCCTTTGCGCTTCATTATCGTCAGGCGATGCAGCATGAGCAGGATGTGATGCGACTGGCTGAGCAGTCCGTGAAGCGTTTCCCAGGACTGGCACTTCAGCCGGGAAAATGTGTGGTTGAGATTAAACCCACAGGTATCGATAAAGGCGCCGCCATTGGCGACTTTATGCAGCAGTCCCCTTTTGCCGGACGTACGCCGGTCTTTCTTGGCGACGATCTCACTGATGAGAAGGGTTTTCTGGCCGTCAATGAACGGCAGGGCGTCTCGATCAAAGTCGGCGAAGGTTCCAGCCAGGCCGATTATCGGCTTACTGATGTCGATGCGGTTTACGGCTGGCTGGAAAGAACATTATTACTATTAGAGCAAGACAACGTCGGTAAGGAGTTTAGGTTATGAGTCGTTTAGTGGTTGTATCTAACCGTGTCGCCATGCCAGATG